>JAEEGG010001076.1_pt1 | contig 75979 bp, 45 predicted proteins | sample 9134161 | NCBI WGS metagenome assembly JAEEGG01 (sample SAMN16246543, study PRJNA631951) | gut metagenome | biome: gut microbiome; feature: rumen; material: CR-attached | host: Bos | place: Iran: Karaj | collected 2018-10
ACATCGACGTGAGGTTGTTGCGCTCATAGCTGGAGGTGGCGAAGTTGACCGATGCTGAGAGGTTGCTGAAGGGGTTGGCCTTCGGGTCCTGGCGGTGGCTCCACTGCACCTTGAAGCTGGTTTGCTTGGCGTAGTCGGGCATGTTCTTCTCGCCGGTGACGCTGTTCTGGTAGCTGGCAAAGAACGAGCCGCTGAAGCGATAGCGCTTGCGATAGTTGCTGGCGGCGCTTATGCCCCACGAGCCCTTGGTGTATATCTCGCCTAACAGCTTGAGGTCCATCTTGTCGCTGATGGCAAAGTAGTAGCCGCCGTCGCGCAGGTAGAATCCGCGCTCGGTCTCGTCGCCATAGGTGGGCATGATGAATCCTGAGGAGTAGCTCTTGGTGAAGGGGAAGAAGCCATAGGGTATGGCGAGGGGTATGGGCACGTCGCACACCACGAGGTAGGCAGGGCCGAACACCACGTCCTTGCCGGGGCGCACCTTGGCGCGGCTCATGGCTATGTAGAAGTCGGGGTGCGGGGCGTCGCAGGTGGTGTAGCGTCCGTGGTAGAGCGACAGCTCGCCGTTGGCTCCGCGCTTGCTCAGCTCTGAGGTGAGGTAGCCGTCCTCCTGCTCGGTGTACACCTGCTGTATGAGGCCTTTCTTCGTCTTGAAGTTGAAGGCCATGGTGTCGCTCTGATACTCGTCGCTGCCCATCTTAAACACGGGTGTGCCTATCTTCTTGCCCAGGGAGTCTTGGCTGCCCGTAGCATGCACCAGCGAGGAGTCGAGACACATGTATATGCGGTCGCTCTTCAGGTCCATGTTCTGGTACTCCACATGGCTGCTGCCAAAGAGGTGAGCCATGCCCGACGAGGCTTCGTATATGAGCGAGTCGTCGGCCGAGAATACCACGGGGGCGTCGATGCCGTTCTTCTTCTGGCGGTTGAGCGAGTCCTGGCGCAGCGAGTCGTCCACCTCCTTATTATATTTATAGATGGCCAGCTCCAGGGAGTCCATCAGTGTGGTGTCGCGCTTCAGGGCAGCGGCGGCAGCAGCTCCGCCAATGGGCGGGGGAAGGGTGTCGGTGGCAAGGGGAGCGGCAGCGCTGTCAGGGACGGTCGTTCCGGCGGGCAAACCGCCGGACACACTAGCTGGCACGCTGACGGTGTCAGTAGCAGTGGGGGCGATACTGTCGGGCACAACGGCGAGGGCAACGGCGGGGGCGATACTATCGGTGGGGGCGATGCTCACGGTGCTATCGGTGGAAGCGATGCTGGCGGGGACCACGACTGGGGTGGTGCCGGCTGTGGCAGCGGTGGCGGCGGGGCCGGCGGCAGATGAAACGGCGGCCCGGGTGCGCTCTTTCTTCGAGAGCGACACAGGTGCACAGGCCCAAACCAGAATGAGGGCCAAAAGGAGAATCATTGAAACCGTCTTCCGTTTCATTGCGGCTGCAAAGGTACGAATAAGCGAGCGAAAAACAAAAGAAAAACGGTTTTTTCTTTTGCTTTTCCGAGCGGAAGTGCCTTCGGCGACAGCCAAAGGTACGAATAAGCGAGCGAAAAACGAAAGAAAAACGTGTTTTTCTTTCGTTCTTCCGAGCGGAAGTACTTTCGGCGACAGCCAAAGGTACGAATAAGCGAGCGAAAAACAAAAGAAAATTGTTATTTTCATTTGTTCTTCCGAAGCGCAGAGAGCGCAAGATGCCCGTAGGCACTCCCCTCCCATGTAGGGGAGGGGTAGGGGTGGGGTCAGTAACTTCCTAAAGGCTTGAATAAGCGCAGGTTAGGCATTACAGTTAGGGCTGTCATCACCCCAAGCTGAAGGGGTGAGAGTGCGCTTGAGTAAGCGGATTGGGATAATACTGACCCCACCCCTGCCCCTCCCCTACATGGGAGGGGAGTGCCTACGGGCACCATCACTCCCGCGCCTACGGGCGCCATCATCACCGCGCCTACGGGCGCCATCATCCCTGCGCCTATGGGCACCATCATCACCGCGCCTATGGGCACCATCATCCGACGCGCCTACGGGCGCCATCACTCCCGCGCAGAGTAAAAGGTTCACAAATTGAAGTTAATACAACTATTTGTTATAGAGGAAGCGGAAGTACCTTCGACAGAGCCAAGGGCACGAAGAAAGAAGGGATTCACTTCTCAAACAGCTGCGCCCAACCCAGGAACTTCTCCACACCCTCATGGCCGAATTTCTCTAATGACTGCGCCACCTGGTCGACTGTGGCAAGGCGGTCGGGGTGCGACTTAGAGTAGAACAAGTCGGCATAGCACACCAACTGCTCCTCCAGCGTCTGCGGCACATAGTCGCCCAGGGGCAGGGGCAGCTGCTGCCGCTCTATCTGCTGGCGGGTGATGCCCGTGCCGGTGTGGCGCTCACACACGCGGGCATGGCGCTCCAGCCCCTCGCGGCGCAGCAGTTCTGCGCCAATGAGGCCATGACGTATGTAAGGCTCGCTGCCAGTGCAGTAGATGGAGGGAGCGTAACACCAGCGTATACCTATGTCGTGGAGCATGGCGGCCTCTTCTATGAACGAGGCATCGAGCTGCAGCTCCGGATGGTTCTTCACTATGAGCAGGCAGCGGTCGGCCACCTGGTGCGAGTGCTTCAGCAGCAGACGGCGCAAGGCGTCGTCTTCAGGATAGTATCTGTCTATGATTTCGTTGTACATAACATCTTCTTATATAACTATTAAAACGCCTCTGCTTTCGGTCAGCCGAAAAGTTTGCTGCAAAAGTACACAAAAGCAGGCAAACAGCCAAAGCATACAAAAGAAAAACACGTTTTTCTTTTGTTTTTCGCTCGCTTATTCGTAACTTTGGCTTTGCCGAAGGTACTTCCGCTCGGAAGAACAAAAGAAAAACACGTTTTTCTTTTGTTTTTCGCTCGCTTATTCGTAACTTTGGCTCTGCCGAAGGTACTTCCGCTCGGAAGAACAAAAGAAAAACACGTTTTTCCTTTGTTTTTCGCTCGCTTATTCGTAACTTTGCAGGCGATTATGAAACACAGCGACAAATGGACAAATGCCATCTTGGCCGTGCTGGCAGCGGTGCTGCTGGCGCTGTGCGTGAGAAGCATCGTACATGAGAAGCAACTAACCGACAAACAACAGGAGCAGAGAGATGGCAGAGACAACTAAGAGACTGACTATACGCTTCGGGCGGGCCACCATGGCCATGCTCAGCCAGACAGACGACGGCAGCCAGATTATCTACGAGCCATACGTGGTGAAGAGCGGTGTGTCGATGGCTGCCAACCTGCGCGAGGCGTTCAAGAACAGCGACCTGCTGCTGCAGGCACCACCACGCGTGCGGGTGCTTATAGACAGCAACGTGCTGATGGTGCCCATAGAGATGTTCAGCGAGGACGCGATGGAGGTCATGCACCGCCACGCCTTCCCCTACGACGAGCACGACCTGGTGTTCTATAATGTGCTGCCCGACCTGAACGCCGTGGCGGTGTTCTCAATGAACAAGGACTTGCGAATGGTGCTCGACGACCACTTTCAGGATGTGCGACTGGTGACGGCCGTGCAGCCCGTGTGGCGACACCTGCACCAACGCAGCTTCACCGGCGCACGCTATAAGCTCTACGGCTATTTCCATGAGCAGCGATTAGAGATATTCTCCTTCCAGCAGAACCGCTTTAAGTTCTGCAATTCTTTCGACGCAAAGAGAACAAAGGACATCGTATTCTTCCTTACCTACGTATGGCAACAACTGCAGCTGCAACAGGAATACGACGAGCTGCACTTAGCGGGCGACATCCCCGAACAGGAAGCAGTGGTGGAAGAGCTGAAGCGCTTCATACAGAAGGTGTACGTCATCAACCCCGCCGTCGACTTCAACCAGCACCCCGTGACACAGCTGAAGGGCGTGCCCTACGACCTGCTGACGCTGGTGGTGAAAGGTAGGTGAGCACGTGAGATTCGTGTGATTCGTGGTCGAAAAGATTCGCGGTCGTAAGATATGAGGATAATTACCGGTAAATATAAAGGACGGCACTTCGACGTGCCGCGCACATTCAAGGCAAGGCCCACCACCGACTTTGCCAAGGAGAACATCTTCAATGTGCTGACAGCCTACATCGACTTTGACGGTGTGAAGGCCCTCGACCTCTTCTCAGGCACGGGCAGCATCACACTCGAGCTGCTGTCGCGCGGCTGCGCGCAGGTGGTGAGCATAGAGCAGGACCGCGACCACCACCGATTCATCAATGAATGCTTGAGAAAGCTTGGCACCGATGCCTGCATAGCATTGAAGACTGACGCCTTCCGCTATATCAAGTCGTGCCACCAGCAGTTTGACTTCATCTTTGCCGACCCGCCCTACGCCCTGCCGCAACTGCCGCAGATTCCCGATCTGGTGTTTGAGCATCAGCTGCTGGCGCCAGAGGGGGTGTTCGTCTTTGAGCATGGCAAGGACAATGACTTCAGCCAGCATCCGCACTTTGTTGAGCACCGCAGCTACGGCAGTGTGAACTTCTCACTCTTCACATAGAGAAATGATATAGCAATTGGCCCGCCGTCATCTCCTCACCCCTATCATGTACACGCGTATATGTAGGTGTTGCGTGCCGTGCTGCTCCGCAGCAAGTAAAGCTGTCTCTCACGAGCGGGCCAAGCCTGCTCAGGCTGCTTACAGCAGGGGAGCGAAGAGACGTGTCACGGAGTCCCAGAGACGCTGAACAATGTTGGGGTGGAGGCGTCCGGGCAGCGAGCTGAGCGGCACCGACTGCTGCTCGTCGGCCAGGTACACCTCGCGCATGCGCTGCGCCAGGTCGGCATCGTAGAAGAAGACGTTGCCCTCGAAGTTATTCTCAAACGAACGGAAGTCGAGGTTCGTTGACCCGCAGGTGCACATGGCATCGTCGCTCACCATGAGCTTGGAGTGAAGGAAGCCGCCCTCGTAGAGGCTCACGCTGATGCCTGCCTCGGCCGCCTCGCGCAGATAGCTGCGGCTGGCCCACTCTACGAACATTGCATCTGAGCCACGCGGCACCATCACACGCACATCGACACCCGACGCCGCCGCCGTCTTCAGCGCAAAGAACACGCTGCCCGTGGGCAGGAAGTAGGGCGTCTGTATATATATGTACTTGCGCGCGGCCATGATGGCATGCAGGTAGCCCTGCATAATCTCCGGATAAGTGGACGAGGGACCGCTGGTGACGGTCTGCATCAGTGCGCCCTTCACCTCAGGCTTCGTGTAGTACTTGCCGTCGCTCAACAGCGTGCGGTCAACGAAGTACCAGTCTATGAGGAAGGCACGCTGCAGACTGTTCACGCCGCCGCCCTCGATGCGCAGCATCGTGTCGCGCCAACCGCCATACACTGTCTCCTTGCCCTTGCCGCCTTTCTCCTTTCTCCCCTTCACATAGCGCAAGGCGATGTTCATGCCGCCAATATAGCCCACACGGCCGTCGATGACGATAATCTTGCGGTGGTTGCGATAGTTGGCCTTGCTGGTGAACTGCGGGAAGTGGACAGGCATGAACGGCTCAACGTCGATGCCCTCCTTGCGCATGCGCTCGAAGAAACGGCCCTTCACCGGCCAGCAGCCCACGTCGTCGTAGATGATGCGCACCTCCACACCCTGGCGCGCCTTGGCTATGAGTGCATCGCTGACAAGACGGCCCAGGGCATCGTCTTCGATGATGTAGATGTCGATGTGTATGTGGCTGTGCGCCTGGCTGATGTCGCGCAGCAGGGCGGGAAAGAACTCATAGCCGTTCACCATGACGTCGGTCTGGCCAGTGATGAACGGCATGGAGTAGCTCTGCCGCGAGAAGAGTTCTATGGCGGGGCGATAGGCATCGGGCAACTGCAGCTCGCCCTGCTGCACAAACTCCAGCATAGAGCGCTTGGTGAGCATGTCCATGGAGCGGCGGCTGATGAGGCGCTCCCTACGGTAGTTCACTCCAAAGAAGATATAGGCTATGACGCCGAAGAGGGGCAGAAAGTATATGACGACGGCCCAGGCCACGGTCTTGGCAGGCTGACGGTTGTCCAGCACCACGTGGATGATGGCGAAGATCGCTATGATGCGCGACACCCAGTAGAGTATGCCAAGAATGCTCACCTTGTTTTATTTACGATTAACGTGTTCGCTATTCACTATTAGTTAGTCTATGCCAATGAGTTTATGTGTCTGCAGCGAGAGTCGCCACTGTGGGTTGCGCTTGATGTAGTCTACACAGAGCCTCACGATGGAGGCATTGCGCTCAGGATTGCCCGTGTCGCAGGGCTGCAGGAAGAGGAGGGGCGGGACATTGTCTGCACGCTGCACGTTAAACAATGAACCATGAGCGGCCAGCCGGGCGGGGGTCTGCTCGTCGAACACGATTTTCATCTCGTTGCAGTGTGCACTGTTCTGCACCCAGCTCTTGTTTCTGGCCTTCCACCAGTTCTTGGGCGAGACAGTGAGCCAGTCAACGTTGCCGGGAGCCGCCAGGGTGCCGTTGCTTTCCATGGCCACGAAGAATCCCTCCTCGTGCAGTTTGTCTATCAGCACCTCGTCGGCCTGCAGTGTCGGCTCGCCGCCGGTGAGCACCACCATCATTCCCCTACAGGCAAAGACCCCGTGGTCGATGCAATGCGCCATCACCTCGGTCACTATATAGTCAGCGCTGCAGTTGAAGAAGCTGTCGAACTCCGTGTCGCAGAACGGACACCGAAGGTTGCAGCCCGCAAAGCGCACGAACACCGCCGGGCGCCCCGTGTTGGCGCCCTCGCCCTGCAGCGAATAGAAGATGTCGTTTACCTTGTACTTCTTTTCCATCGTCTAAAGGCTATCTGTCTACTGTCTCTGCTCAGCACTCTTAGTCCACCTCGTAGCAGGCCATATTGCCATCGCTCTCCTGCACGGTGCATTTATAGCACTGCGGTATCTGCTCCGTACACCAGCGGGCAATGTTCTCGGCGGTGGGATTGAAGGGCAGCACATCGTTCAGATTCTGGTGGTCTAAGCGGTCTTTGATGGCTCGCTTGATGTGCGTGAAGTCAACCACCATGCCGTTGCGGTCCAGTTCCTTGGAGCGGCAGTAGATGGTGATGACCCAATTGTGGCCGTGCAGCTGTGTGCACTTGCTCTCGTAGTCGACGGTCAGCCTGTGACTGGCCGATACCTCTATTCTCTTCTGAATGTAGTACACCTTTTTATTATTTACGGTTTACGAATTTACGATTTATGGTTGAACGGTTTATCATACTATGAGATCGTTGCCGAGGCGCTTGGCTAGGGTGTCGCGCAGTTCCTTCGTCTCCTTGTGTTCCTTCATCAGCTGCATCATGTTATCCACATCGGTGCCCACCTGTCGCAGCTGCTGCTGGATGGCCTTCAGCCGTGCCTCTATAATACCAAGGCGGAAGTCGAGGATGAGGTGCTGCACGCGCTGCCGCAGGCTGCCCTCACGGGGCTGCACCACAAAGCGCCCGCCCAGCTGGTGGCGGTCCATGGCTAAGCTGGTGGCCAGGTGGCACACCTCCAGGTCGGGGTGACGGGTGAAGTAGCTGAGGGCCTTGAAGCCCGCATCGCTGCTGTGCTCCACCGCCTCCTGCAGCATCTGCTGGTAGAGGGGCTGCGAGAGTTGCAAGCCGTCCTCACCCAGGTCGAGACTGATGTACTGCGCCACATTGAGCGAAACGGTCTTTCCGTCGCTGGTCTCCACATGGTCGAAGATGATCTCCTCGCCGTGGCGCACCACCTCTCGCAGCAGCAACAGCTCCACCTGTTTAGACGCCTGTGTGGCTGGCGAAGTGACGGGAGCCGCCACAGGGGCAGAGGCTGGCGCAACGGGGTCTGGCTCCACAAAGCCTTCGCCGGGGATGTATACCGGCGGCACGTCGAGACTGCCGGGCGCAGGTGTGGAGCTGCCAGTGGAGGCGGGCACCGTGGGCTGTGGTATGCCGTTGCCTTGCTGGCGATTGGCTTCACGCTCACGCTCCTTCGCTTTCTCCTCGTAGTTCTTCCTCACACGTTTGTTCAGCTCGATGATGAGCGTCTGCTCCTTCATGCCGATGCGCTGGGCAAGGTCGGTGATATAGGTGGAGCGGAGTATCTGGTCGGGGATGACGCTGATGCTCTGCACAATGCCGCCGATGCCCTCGCTGCGCTTCACCGGGTCGGTAACATTCTGCACTGTGAGGCGCGTCTTGAAGGTGATGAAGTCGGTTTGGTTCTCGTTAATATACCTGCGCAGCTCATCTGACGAGCGCTTGCGGGCGAAGGAGTCAGGATCGTCGCCGTCGGGCAGCAGCAGCACCTTGATGTTCATGCCCTCCTGCAGCAGCATGTCGGTGCCGCGCATGGCGGCATGTATGCCGGCCTCGTCGCCGTCGTAGAGCAGGGTGATGTTGTTGGTGAAGCGGTGCAGCAGGTGTATCTGGAAGACGGAGAGCGCCGTGCCGCTGTTGGCCACCACGTTCTCAATGCCTGCCTGGTGCATGGCAATGACGTCGGTATAGCCCTCGACCATGAACACGCGGTCTTCCTTCACAATGGCTTTCTTCGCCTGGAAGATGCCATACAGCTCGCGCTCCTTGTGGTAGATGTCGCTATCGGGCGAGTTGACGTATTTCTGCGCCACCCCCTTCGTACGGCTGTCAAGCACACGCCCGCCGAAGGCCACCACCTTGCCGCTGACGTTGAGCCAAGGGAATATGGCACGGCCACGGTAGCGGTCGGTCAAGCCTGGGGTGTCTGCTCCTCTCTCTTCCTGTGAGGGGCTGGGGCTGTAGCACAGGCCTGTCTTCACCAGAAACTCGGGCTTGTAGCCTGCCTTCACTGCGGCTGTGGCGAGGGCATCGCGGCGCTGCGGGGAATAGCCCAGCTGAAACTTCTCGATGATGTCGTCGCGTATGCCACGGCTGCGGAAGTACTGCTGGCCGATGGCCCTACCGTCGAGGGTGTTCTTCAGCGTGTCGTGAAACCAGTCGCGTGCCCACTCATTGACAATGAACATTGACTCGCGCTCGCTCTGCACCTGGCGCTCCTCGTCGGTGAGTTCCTTCTCTACAATCTCGATGTTGTACTTCTTGGCCAGCCAGCGCAACGCCTCAGGATAGGTCATCTGCTCATGCTCCATGAGGAAGCCGGCGGGCGTGCCACCCTTGCCGCAGACAAAGCAGTGGCAGATGTTCTTCGAGGGCGACACCATGAACGACGGGTTGCGGTCGTCGTGGAAGGGGCACAGGCCCTTATAGTTCACACCGCTCTTGCGCAGCGTGACGAAATCGCCCACCACGTCGACGATGCGTGCCGCATCAAGTATTCTGTCTACAGTAGCCCTGTCAATCATGTTGTCCTATCCTGGTGATAAGTCCCAATTACCGAAATAAAATAACCGAAAACAATAATTTGTTCGCCCTGCGGCGCATCAAAGCGCGAAGGCGACGGGCAGGGTGAACTTAGTGCGCACGGGCTGGCCGTCCTTCAGGCCGGGTTTCCATTTAGGCATGTGCTTCACCACGCGCATAGCCTCCTTGTCTAAGTCGGGGTCAACGCTCTTCACCACTCTCACATCATTCACGCGTCCGTCCTTCTCAACGATGAAGGTGCAGAGCACACGGCCCTGAATGCCTTTCTTCTGTGCCTTGGTGGGATACTTCAGGTGGGTGGTGAGATACTTCATCAGCTCTGGAATGCCGCCGGGGAACTCAGGCTTCACATCCACCGACTCATAGATGGGGTCGTTTTCGTTGGCGCTGCTTTGAGCGGCAACGGTCGTACGTTCTGTCTTCACTACACGGCCAACCTTATTGTTTGCCTGGCCAAACACAAATGAGCAGCAGCACAGCATGCCCATGATAAAGATGATTCTTTTCATAGTTTGTTACCTTTTGTTTCGTTTTTTCAGATATTTAGCCAACTCGCAGCTGCTCTGCCTCAGGCCATTGGCAAAGCTTTGGGCATTGAGGCGGGCACCAAGCAGCGAGGCGTGGGTGTGGTCTTTCTTGAAATACTTGCCGGCCTTCGCCTTGATGGCTTCGATGGCGGCCTTGGCTTGCTCTTTGTCTGCGGGTAGACTGCTTACCGCGAACTGCTTGTCGAGGAAGTCGGCGGTGATGTTGTGCATGTCGATGAAGAGCACGCCCGTTTGCTCCACCACCTCACGATACCAACGGCCGTAGGTGCCATCGCGGCGCTCTATCTTGCCGCCGGGCCACTCGTTGCGGGGCGTCAGTGAGACGAGGATGGGCGTGGCCCCTTTTTCACGCGCATCGTCAATCATCTTCTTCAGATACCAGCCAAAGCTGTACACCACCTCATATTCGCCACTGTCGAGCTTGAATACGTGCAGCGTGTCCTGCGTACCGGGAATGACGCCGCGCGCCTTCGCGTCGGTGATGGGGCAGATGTCGTTATGGCCAAACTGAATGGTGACAAAGTCGCCGGGCTGCAGCGAGTTGTAAACCTTCTCCCACAGTCCTTCCTTGATGAAGGTGCGCGTGCTGCGCCCTGCACGCCCTGCATTGACGAGCGTCACCTGTGTGGTGTCGAAGACGGTGGCGGCCTGCGATGCCCAGCCCCACATGCCGTTCTCCTCGTCCCAATCTGCGTTCTTCACGGTGCTGTCGCCAGTAAAGTAGACGGTGGGCTTACGCTTCGGCTGAGCGCTGGCTGTCACCTGATAGGTCGGCGGCTCCACGTTCTGCATCATCTGCCGCAGGGGGCGCAGGTCGGGGTTGTTGCTATGCCAGATGCCCTCGGCGGCGCTGAGGGCATTCATCTCGGCCCCGAACTTCGAGGTGTGAATCTTGTCGCCCAAGAAGTGATACTGCTGCTTCCACCGGCTGTAGCTGTCGAGCTTAGCGCCGCTCAGCTCGTTCAGGTCGATAAAGGGCACGCCCTCCAGGGCTGCCACGTATGCAGCCCACTCCGTCTGCGGTTTGCGCACTATGCGGCCCGTCTGCTCATTAATGGCATCACGCGGCGTCAGCGACATCAGTATGGGATGGGCGCCACGCTTGCGCACCTCTTTTATGTATAGGCGCAGGTAGTGGCCGTAGCTGTAGACCGTGTCCTGGCGCTGCGTGCGCTCGTTGAAGCCCACATAGCAGGTGTCCTCATCCACGCCGGGGATAACGGCACGCGCCCGCCTCTTGTCGAAGAACTCGCCGTTGTCGTTATGACCTATGGAGATAATCACCCAGTCGTGGGGCCTCACCGCCTGGCGGATGGCGGGCCACAGGTCGGTGTAGAACGTACGTGTAGACATGCCGCCCAAAGCCTGGTTCTCCACCGTTATCTGTTTGTCGTCGAAATACTTGGGGAAATAGTAGCCCCAGCCCCACTGCCCGTTGTTGCCGTTGCCCAAGGTGCCGTTGCGCATGGTGCTGTTGCCCACCATGAAGAGCACGGGGTTCATGCCCACGCGGGTGCTGCCCGGCTTGGGCCGCGCCGAGAGCGCCTTGGCTATGGAGTCAGGGGTGTTGTCCACCACCTTGTTCACATCCTCTATCGGGTCGGGCAGATTGTCGAAGCCAATGCTGTCGGCTGGCTGCTGCGCCATCAGTCCTAAACAGGGAAGGACGGTCAGTATAAAACAGGAAATTCTTTTCATAGACATATTATTTATCATTAGCAAAACGCCTCAGCTTCTGGCTCCAGTATTCGCGCACGTCGCGCCAACGGTAGTAGGGCCACTGGGTGGTGAGCACGGGCAGTGACACCTCGCGCTCGTTGAGCAGTGCCTTCATCAGCACCTCTCCCCCACCCTTCTTCTGACGGTAGAAGATGAGCTGTATGTTGCAGCCCATGGGGAAGATACGGTAATTGCGCCAATGCGCATCGAGCTGCTCCATGTCGTCGACAACCACCCCGCACGAGTCGAGCTCCATGAGGCAGGCCAGCGGCATTACGCACACCTCATGGCCGAAGCGCAGCGTGGCCTGCGTCTTGCCCAGCGCCACACAGGTGTCGGCAGTGTGAATAATGTTATCCAAGAGATTATACTGCGAGAAGGGCATGATGCTGCCCGTGAACGGCGACGGCCCGTAACGCTGATACCAGCCCACGTTCTCAATGCGCCACTGGTCGTAAATCTCGTCGGCGGTGAAGAGGTGCAGCAGGTCGGGGGCTTCGTCGTGGCTCTGCATGTTGATGGCCACCTCGAAGAGCTGGCGCATCAGGCGGTGCTCGTCAATGCTGTCTTTGGCCCACTGACGGTCGGTGAAGAGTACGCCCATGAGGCGGTCAGGGTGGGTGTGGCGGCGGCTGAACTCATCGCGCACAGGGTTGCCCTTGTCGCCCTGCTCCTTTACGCGGCCTTCCCACTGCTGGTTGAGATAGTACTGCAGCGACTGGCTCACGTCGTTGTGTATGCGCGCCGTGGGGTTGGCTGCCATCAGCTCCTCACACTCGGCTATCATCGACAGGATGCAGCGGGGCACGTTGGTGGAGCGCGCATCGATGGGCACGCCTTTAGCAAGGAATATCTCAGGGAAGTGCTCCGTCAGACGGCGTCCTATGCCATGGTGCTGGCGCTCGCCCACAGTGCTGAGGTCGCCCAGACGCTGGTGAGTGCCCTTGTTGAACAGCTCCAAGAGGCGCAGCGTCTCCTGACCCTCGCGGGTGAGCTTGCCTTGCTGACGAGCCTTGCGCAAGGGGCGCAACACGCGTTCATAGTCGTCGCGGCCAATGAGCCAGCGCGAGCCGTGGCGACCGTAGTGCGACATATAGAACGGCTCGTAGCCTTTAGGCGCATGAGTATATTTGAACGAGGGCAGCTGGCGGTCGTAGTCTAAATAGTTAGAACCGGCCAGCCAGGGGGTGGCATCTAACTCCTCACGGGCAGTAGTGTTGTGCGTGAGCACCGAGTAAGGGGCAGCCGTCTGTGCAGGAGAAACCAAAGACATCAATAGTGCACAGAGCGCCAGCGTTACAATGCTTTTCTTCATCAATTTCTGCGTTTTTGTTTTTAGAATTGCAAAAATACACGTTTTTTTTGGATTGAGCAACTTTTTCCACGATTATTTTGGCGCGCAACAATCCTTTTACGTGCACTATAGGCGCACATGCGCAATACAGCCGCCGTGCCCGCTGCTACTACCGCTAGGCATCAACTTATTCAAACACAAACGCAAAAACCCCGCTGTGCACAAGGTGTCTTCAGCTAGGCATATTCTTCCTCGCGCGCAATTGCGAGGAGGGAGCAATTGGGGAGCGAAGCGACGGTGGGGCGAAGCCGGGGCAGGGGTGGGGTCAGTAACTTCCTAAGGGCTTGAAGAATCGCAGTTTAGACAACACATTAAGGGCAGTCAACACCCCACCCCTACCCCTCCCCCTGACAAGGGAGGGGAGTGCCTACGGGCAACATCAGCCCCACGCAGAGGCGCAAAAAGCCTACCTGGATGAGCACGGAAGAAAACCGTGTTCGTCCGTGGCCGTCCGTTGCCAAGACCCGCAGCGGAGAAATACGGATGAGCACGGAAGAAAACCGTGGCCGTCCGTTGACAAGACCAGCAGCGGAGAAACACGGATAAGCACGGAAGAAAACCGTGTCCGTCCGTTGACAAGACCAGCAGCGGAAGAACACGTCGCACAACCTGGGATGGAGCAAGCACACAAAAAAAAACGGGAGAAGTCTCTCCCGTTTTTCTGTTAGTAAAAGCATTCCTCCTTGTGGAGGCAAAGCGCAAATTACTCGGCGATGGCGATGGTGACGCGGTTCTGCTCGTTGATGGCGAATGGCTGCTCGCGAGCGCCCTTCGAGTCGGTAGTGATGCGGCTCTCAGGAATGTTGAACTTCTTCACCAGCATATCCTTCACCACGTTCACACGCTGCAGGGCCAGACGGTCGTTGATTCGGTCGTTACCAGTCTGAGCATCAGCGTAGCCGCAGAGGGCCACCTTAGCCTTCGGATACTTGTTCAGGTACTCAGCAATCTCGGCCACCTTCTGCATCTCGCTCTCGCGAATCTCGTACTTGTTGATGACGAAGAAGATGTCGCGGCGCAGAGGCTCAACAGTCTCGATGACGGGAGGCTGAGGAGTGTCGGGCACAACAACGGGCACGGTAGGAATAGTCTCCGTGGGCTCGGTGGGCTCGTAGGTGGGTTCCTGGATGGGAGCCTCCTTCTTGGTGTAGGTCTGGCCCAGGTTGAAGCGCAGGCCTACCAAACCGTTGAAATACCAGTCGGCGTTGCCGGCCTTCTTCGAGTTGTACTTGTCGCTCAGCAGGTTGGCATTAGCCTCAAGGAGCAGGTTCACCTTGTCACCCAGACGGAAGCCCAGCTCAACACCACCACGTCCGAAGGGACGCAGCTTCGAGCCGTCCCAGAGATACTCCAGCTCATAGGCAGCGGGGTTGATGTTGTTGTTCCGCAGGTTGGTGGCAATGTCGTTCACCTCGTCGTTGCCAGAACCAATGTTCAGACCACCACCCAGATAAGCGCTCACATTGAACACGCGCATGGGGTTGTAGCCACAGATGAGGTTCGAGAGGTTGAACATCACGTCAAGGCCAGGAGCAAAGTAATTAAACTTGTAGGTCTCGGTGTGGGGAACATCAGTGGCAGAAGCCTGATAGCCGTTCCAGCCACCCTTTGACTGCCAAGCATTCACCTGCAGACGAGCTGCGAGGACAGGTGAGAACTGATAGCCCACACCCAGCTGAACGGTGGGCGACAGCAAGTCGCTGAACTTTGCCTCACCGAGCGTGTACTGCATACCGCCACCGACGGTGATGAAGGCGTGCTTGTTAAACTCGTACTCGGTGCCGTCGGGAGCCTGATACGTGCTTTGAGCCATAGCCGAGGTGCTCAGCAGGAGCATCGCTGCGGCAAAGAAATTTTTCATCTTCATAGCAATAAATATTTGATGTTTGATTAATAAATGCTCTTAGTTAGAAATTCAGCTCAGAGGGCTTCGCCTCCGTCTGTGTGTTAGCTAGCGTGATATACCACCGCCCATCGCGCCGAACCGGACGTATCAGGCCGTTGATCACGGCAGGGTTTTCATTCGTGGCGGGATCCTGTACAATGAGGGCGTATTTCACCTCAGAGTCTGTCTCCTTATAGAAGATAAAACCAGTAATCTTGTATTGGTACACCTTAAAAGCCTCTAGGCTGAAGCGGCACTGCTGCTTCTGGTCGTCGGGAAGCGGACGCACCTGATCATTCTCATCAAGTATGTAGAGACGGGTCATGGCTGCGTCAATGTCACCAGCCTTCACCAAGTCAAGGTATTCGGCGGTCATCTGCATCACGGTAGTGGTGTCATAGGCACTCACCTCCATGGCAGGGCCAAGACCAGGAATAGCCGCTGGCTGCTTATTTCCGTCCTTGCAGGCTACCAAGAAGAGCACACCGACAAGGGCTGACAAAATCAGTTTCTTTGTGTTCATTCGTTACTTTTCTTTAGTATAAGATATAATTCGCCTGCAAATTTACAACATTTTTTTTAATTAACTACAAAAAATAACAAAAATTTTGTCACTTTGCGCTAATAACTCTTAGTTTATATCAAAAAAAGTATCTCCGCGCGGGAGTTACCAGCGTTTATTGCGCGCTGCAGCAGGCGGGATACTCTTGGAGAAATGTGGAATAAATAACAAAACGGGAAATAAGAAAGATAGATATAACAAGTTTAATTTTTAATCATTTTAATTTTAATCGTATGAAAAAAAGATTAATGAGTAAGTTGCTTATGGGGGCACTTGTGGTGCTTACCGTAGGCGTATTCTCGTCTTGTAAGGACTACGATGACGAAATCAACGCCAACAAGGCGTCGATTAAGGAGTTGCGGTCTCAATTAGACGCATTGAAGAAGGCTCAGGAGAACTGCGCTGCTGAGTGCCAGCTCCGCAAGCAGGAGGCTGCTGCAGCACAGGCCACCGCCGACAAGGCTGTGAAGGATGCTGAAGCCGCTCAGAAGGCTGCTGACGCCGCTCAGAAGGCTGCCGATGCTGCTCAGGGCACTGCCGATCAGGCTGTGAAGGATGCTGAAGCCGCTCAGAAGGCTGCTGAAGCCGCTCAGAAGGCTGCTGACGCCGCTCAGAGTGCTGCTGACGCCGCTGCCGCTCTTGCTAAGAGTGAGGCTGCTGCCGTGAAGGCTGAGGTGCTGAAGAAGCTGGCCGACGACCTGGCCGACCTCGAGGCTCGCATCGCTGAGAAGTATGAGACAAAGGCCGACTTCGAAGCTGCCATCGCCAAGTACACCACCACTGAGGAGCTGAACAAGCTGCTGGCTGGCATCGAGACCAAGATTGCTAACCTCCGCACTGATATGGAGAATGGCGACAAGGCTCTGGAGGATAAGTATAATCTTTTGAAGGGGACTGTGGACGAAATCTATAAAGACTACATCACACAGGGTAAGCTTGACGCTGCTCTCGCCGTGTTGGAGGCAAGGATTATGGGTGCTGTCGACGGTGTCGACCAGAAGGTAATTGCCCTCTCCTCGATTGTGAATACCAACCGCGACTCTATCGCCATCAACGCTGCAGCCATCGTTGCTCTGGAGCAAACTGTGAAGCAGATTGAGGTGAACCGCAGCCTCATTGATGCCCTGACCCTGCGTGTGGGTAAGATTGAGGCCGACTATGTGACCTCTGAAGATCTCACACAGCAGTATAGGACTATCACTGCTGAGTACACTTCAGCTATTGCTGCCGCTACCGACGCCCTCGAGGAGAGTCTCGTTGACGAGGAGAACGGTGTACTGAAGAACCTCTATGCCCGCATGAAGGCTGTGGAGACCAAGGCTCAGGAGAACAAGGATGCCATCGACGGTTTGGCTGATGACATGAACAAGCTCAACCAGAAGATGACTCAGCGCATTGACTCGCTGGCTAAGGTTACCAAGGCTCTTGAAGCTAACAAGGCTGACAAGGACAAGTTCGATGCTCTGAAGAAGCTCGTTGAAGAGACCTACGGTCCCCAGATTACTGAGGTATGGGATTGGTACGGAAAGGTGAAGGCCAATGTTGATAAGATTAGCGGCATGCTGCAAGACATTCAGAACTTGAAGGCTCAGAAGCTTGACAAGAGCGTGTTTGAGGCAAAGGTTAGAGAGCTTGAGGCAAAGGATAAATTACTGCTTGATAGCATCACCAAGCATCGCGGTGATATCGACAAGCTCACTCGCGACCTCGCAAGTGCTGTGGCTCGCATTGATGCTGCTGAGAAAGCCATCGCCAAGCTGCAGAGCGACGTCAACGTGCTGACTCTCTTCATCAACAAGAACCTTACCAGCATCGTTACAAAGCCCGACACATGGCTCTATGGACTGCCCCGCATCGACGCTGACGTGGTGGAAGCTCAGACCTTTGGATTCAAAGGCTTCGGCAAGGCTACGGCTGGTGATAACTTCCAGGCACGCAATGGCTATTCTGACCCGTTCGAAGAGCAGGCTACAGCCGGACACTCAGTGGAACTCACCGCTAAGTATTGGCTGAACCCCTCTACCACCAACTGGGAGGAGTATACCTATTCAATGGACGAGGTTCCCACCACATCTACTATTACTCGTGGCAACCGCGATGATAAACCTGCTGTACCCATTAATGTTCGTGCTACAGACTACACCGACGGTGTGCTTACCGTGAAGTTCAAGTTCCAGGATGGCGGAAACGTCAACGATGCAAAGACCATCGGCCGCGTGGCTGGTGAGGGCCGTGAGACCTACGCTTGGATTACCGCTGTGGCTCTGCAGGCAAAGCGCATCAACACTGCCGACGAGAATGCCATCAACCTGGAGGACAACCGCGTCATCACTTCTGACTACGCTATCGTTGCTCCTAACTACATCAAGAAGCTCATCCTTGGTAACGAGAAGTACAAGGCTACTGGCCACAATGCTACTGAGGGCGATTATGCTCCCGAAGGCAACAACAACTGGCACCTGAACACCAGTTATGCTCACACTGTGGCTGAGGACTATGCCGGTGTCTATTCATTCGAGCTCTACTACGACGATTCTAAAGTTATCGACCTGAACGACACCATTGATACTCACTACTTCACCCTTGACGAAGAGGGTAACCTTGTTGAGGCTAATGATGTTTGGGATTATGCCAAGATCAAGGAGAAGGACTTCGACTACAAGTACACTCTGCTGGAGACCGACGAAAACAAGGGCGTTTGGAATCTTGATGGTTCTAAGATCTCGATTGCTGCTGGTAAGGGCGTTCCTGCCAACACTGGTAACGACAAGGCTGCCGTCATCCGCGTGGAGCTCGTTAGCAAGCTCGACAAGAAGACCTACGCTTTCGGTTATGTTTCTATCCTGATGATGAACCACGACGGTATTGATTCGCTGAAGCTTGACTCACTGCGTCTTGATTGCGACGGCGTTAAGATGGTTAATGGCGACCTCGATGGCGATGTTGAGTTCTCTATCGGCATGACTTGGGCTGGCATGATTGCTCAGCTGGAGGAGAAGCTCGGTACTGAGATTGATTGGGATCTGCAGGACTTCATCATCGAAAATCAACAGGCTCGTGGCACCAGCCAGGCTGAGACCACAGGTGCTCCGCTCGTGAAGTACACCAACAGCAAGTGCGTTGAAATTGATGAGACCCATCTCGGCACTATCACCTTCTCTGAGGGTAACCTGACATGGTCGTTCACTCATGAGGAAGCTCTCGAAGCCTTCTATGAGGAGGATGGTATCACTCCGAAGGAGAAGATTGACTACAACACTTGGGTGAAGATTGAGCCCAATGAGGCTGGTGAGAACCAGGGCGTTGCAGCTATCGTTATCAACATCTCTATCGCAGGTGTTATCTTCCCGGAGGCCGGTTGGGGCTTTGACCAGCGCCTGATGGGTAACTGGTACCTGAAGCAGAACAAGGAGATCAGCCCGACACATGGACCTGAGCAGTACGAAATCCACGCTTCGGTGGAGGTTCCCGATGAGGTAAGGAATAACTGGATTGTTACTGATGCCGGTGAGACCGTGCAGAAGATGAAGAAGACCGACGACAGATTCCACTACGATATGTCTGTGACCTTCCGTAAGAACACCTTCTCAGTGCTGCCCAGCAAGGGATTCGTCTACAAGGATGCTGCTAACAACATTGACTACAATGTAAGTGCTTACTTCGACGCTTCCAAGTACTATGTGAAGCCTGCTACTCTGGCTGAAGGTTCAGAGATTAAGACCAGTGACTGGTCTGCTGAGTTCCTCGCCAACACCACCGCTATCGGTGCTAAGGGTGACCTCTACCTGCTCTACCTCACTGATCCTCTCTCAGACAAGCTGATGGCTATCAAGGCCGAGAATGGCAAGTTCTACTATGGTGGTGCTACTCATGCCGCTCCGCAGCCCGTGGTTCAGCTCTCTGGCTACGACGAGGAGAAGAACATCAGCAACTTCGTGGCAACCTTCATGAAGTACACCTACTACACGGGCAACAATGCTGAGGACTACTCGTATGCATACGACCTGCTGAACGCAGCTCCTCACTCACAGCTCGCTCCTATCACAGCTGCTGGTGCTGACTACGGCAAGATGACCTTCACCTCGCACATGATACTCCGCATCACTGACTACTGTCTGCCTGTGAAGTACATCGATGAGGGCAACAAGTTCGACATCCGCTACCTGCGTCCTATCTCAATCAATGAAATGGAGAACCACACGGTTTATGACGCTATCGACGGTGCATTCCGTGACACTGGTGAAGTTGATCCCACAACTGGTGATCCTATCTACGAACTGAACCTCGACCACAACAACGTGGTGCACCTGGCTGACCTGGTGAGCTTCATTGACTGGCGTGATGTTAAGTTCACTTCCAAGACTGGTATGAAGTATCTGAACTACTACGGTGTGAAGAGCATCAACCCGAACCTCGACAAGGCTATGTGTGACCTCGACCATCTGGATCCCAATGGCGGTCTCGGAACCTTCGAGTACATCAAGGAGGTGTCTGACAAGATTCAGTTCACTCATGTCACCATCGGTGAGTCTGAGCCTAGCGACGACCGTACCTATGAGCAGTTCCGTGAGGAAGTTGGTTACTTCCTGTACCAGAACCACCAGAGTACGACTGAGACCTTCCACATCAAGCTGCCTATCACCATCGTTTACCACTGGGGTGAGACCGCTTCGAAGGACGTTATCATCACCGTCACTCGTACATTGTCTAACGCTCGCGTGAAGTAAGTGATTACAACACAATATCTCTTTAAAATGGATGCCAGCACGGCTGGCATCCATTTTCTTTCTGTTACTATCCCCCATTCAGTATCATGATTATGGTGAACCGTGCTTTTTTGTTTTTTCTGCTTCCGCTTGCTTCAGCGCTCTTATTCGCATGCGGTAATGCGCCGCAGTCTAAAACTGATGACAGTGCGCAAGCCGACAGCGTTGCATCATCCTCTGATACCCAGTATGCAGAGTTTAGCTTCAACGAGACTCAGCATCATTTCGGCACGTTTTCGCGCACTGACTCTCCACAAGTATCTACTACGTTCTCTTTTACCAATGTTGGACAGGCCCCTTTAGTTATCAACAATGTTTCGGCTTCTTGCCGCTGTACTCATGTCACGTACACCCATCGACCAGTAGAGCCGGGCGACACAGGCAGTGTGACTGTTACCTATAACGGTGTAGGCATGGCTCCCGGCCATTTCCGCAAGTCTGTCACGCTCTATGCCAATACCAAGCGCGGAAAGTACTCTCTTGCCGTTGATGGCATCATGGAGAAGTGATAGCGTTAGCATGCATTTTTGTCCCTAAGCCTACTCATGCAAGTATGTTGAACAATCAAATATCACTCAATTATACTAAAAAGTTTGGCTCTTTGCACAAAAAACAGTATATTTGCATGTTATCTATTTGAATTGATTTTGCCTATGAAAACCATTGTTATCCGACTGACTATCGACGAGCTATCAGTCCGCGAAGGCGAGATAGTTCTTGAGCTTTCAAATTTGCAAACTTCGCAAACAAAGAGTATCATTGCTACTGAGGGATTCTGCACATTTATGGAGAAGGTAATTGAAGATTTAAGGAGGAACTCAAAACCCCGTACAGTGGAAACCTATCGTTGCGCTCTCAATTGTTTCCGACGTTTTAGGAAAAATGAAGACCTGCCGCTCAATGAGTTTGACAGTCAGATAGTAAAAGAATATGAACAATGGTTGCTAGACCAAGGTTTAATTCCCAATACTACTTCTTTTTATATACGAAAATTGAGGGCTGTGTACAACCGTGCAGTAAAGATGCAAAAGATTCCTGACGTTCATCCCTTTACTCATGTGTACACTGGGATGGCGCGAACAAAGAAAAGAGCAGTTGATATGAGCGTGATAAATCGTATGGCTAACATGGTTATCAACGACGATAATCAACGTTTTGCCCGTGATATGTTCCTGTTCAGTTTCTACACACAGGGCATGTCATTTGTTGACATGGCCTATTTGAAGAATTCAGATATCAAAGGAGATGTTCTTAGTTATCAGCGTCAGAAGACGGGCCAGCGCATTAACATAAAGTGGACTCCTTATATGCAGGAAATAGTCAGCCGCAATGCTTCGCCGACAGGCTACTACTTATTGCCTATCATTCGTCGTCGAGGGAAAAGCGAACGCAGTCAGCTACGCCAATGCCAGTATAATGTAAACACTCAGTTGGGTATGATGTCAGAAATAATGGGGCTGCAAGCTAAACTGACCATGTATGTTGCACGCCATTCATGGGCTAGTATTGCGTACTCACTGAACATACCGATGGAGGTCATCAGCATGGGTATGGGCCATCACTCAGAGCGTACGACCCGAATTTACCTGAAAGACATAGACAACGGACGCCTTGCTGAAGCAAACCAGCAGGTATATAATAAAGTAATGATGTATGAACAAAAAAAGTTGCCAGCCGAGAGAGCTGGCAACTTTTTTATTGAGAAAGATTCAGGTCTAATTACTTCCGACGAGCCTGACCGGTTGTACGGTGAACCTTCAGAGTGATCCACTGCTTTGCAGTCTCGCCCCAATAATACTCAATGCTCAGCGGGATGTAGAGTTCGAAATCATCGACATTGCTCTGGTTGTTCTGATAGTGGAAGTATCCGAACATATCCTTGCCCACAGTGGCCTCAGTGAGATCCCACTCCTTGCTGTTGTCCTCGAACTGTACGTCTCTTGTGACGAGGCGGAGGAGCTTACGCGGACCAGAAATGTTAGATTCAATGTCATCGTAGTTGATGTTGATGCGCTTCACACCATAGTATCTCATATATTGCCAACCCTTAGTACCATCGGGATCAACACTGTTGTAGCTGAAGTGATACTGAGACTTACCCTCAACAGCACGCCAATCCTGGAAGTTTACAATATCTGCGAGATAAACATCACTACCATTGTTCACAGCATCGATAATCTCGTGCACATTACCTGCCTCGCCAGAGATAGGACGGAGGTAGCGGATGTCGAAGCGGTTGGTCTCGTCAAGCCACTGGATGGGCAGACAGTAGTCAACAACGTCGAGCAGCATGTGCGTAGTAAAGGTCTCGTTAGATAAGAGCTGCAGATGACCAGCCTTATTGAGCAGAGTGCGAGCATAGTCGAATGTCTTGTCATCCTTACCCTGGAACTGTGCAATGTGGTTGTAATCACCAGTGAGGATAACCACGGCCTGCACATTATCTGCCATGAGAGCAGGAGTAATGACGCTGCCATCATCAGCCTTTACTGCAGGAACAACCTCGTGCTGAGCACCCATATCGTATATGAACTTACCATTAGTCTTCTTCACAGCGTAGAGGGTCTTAATGTTGTTCAGAGAGTCCTCCTTGCTTGACATTGCAGGATAGTATGGGTTCAAGAAGAGCAGGTATTCATCACCGTCAACTGCAACGATGGTAGTAGCTTTCTTGTCAGCCGAAACGGCAATCTCCTTGGGAGCAGCGGCTGTTCCTTTAGCCTCATTCTCTGTGAGCACATGATACTTAGTAGCATCAAAGTATGCCTTGGCAACCTTCACGTCCTTTTCCTTGATACCGCCCTTATCCTGAACCAGGATGGTAACGGGGATTCCAAACTCAACATTCTCAGTAGAACCATTCTCGTCGTAGATGACGAAGTTGTTCTGGTTGTCGAATGTACTCTTGAAATTGTAGTTGAAGTCACAATTGTGGTTGAACGGAGTCTCCACATTTCCGTGTACTTCATAGCGCTTTTCGGGAGTATCAGCAATCTTGCTGGAAGCCTCTTCGAACCAGTACTGCTGGATGCGGTCGCCGAAGCTGAACTTAGCTGTCGGGTAGATCACCTCGTCGATTGTAATCTTTACGAAGACATCCTGATAACCCTGAGCGATACCTTCGGTGGTAGCCTTAATCTTAATCCAAACTGAATAGGGAGCTGAGCCTTCTTTGATAGTGCCATCAGCATTAAAGAACTTCTCAAGCACATCCTCCTTTGAGAACTGCCACATCAGAACGTCAAGAGCACCCTCGTCTGTTGCGATTTGACCCTTACTGATTTCACCATAGAGATTATCCTCAACTTCTTTCTGAGTCTCAGACGAAACATTGCTCTCGTCAGCGAATTCGTACTTCTGGTAGCCACCATTGGTAGTACCTGCTGCGGCCTCCATCCATTCGAAGTATGTTTCGTTCTCAATCACGGTCTCGTCATCGAAGCCAGCATATTTGGCGATAGAATCAAGAACGTCTTCCCATGCAATGGTACCCATAGTCTCACAGTTGAGCTTCAGCGAAGGAATTTCAACAGGAACAATGGTGGTGTCATTGGTAATGATGATGGATACATAGCCGTAAGCCTGGGTCACGCCACCTGCGGTGAGCTGTACGAGTACGATGGCTGCCTTACCAGCAGTAGAAGCCTCGTCGCGCTTAGTATCATTGACCTTGATTATACCGGTATCAGCACCTTGGAAGTAAGCAGCATCGGTAAGTATGGTGTAGCTTACTTCGAAGCCCTTCTTCTTAGCATCCTCGATAGTCCAAATCTTCTCCTCTTCAGAGCCGTTCTCCTTGTAGTGGATGCGCAGCGAGTCGTTCAGATTTATTTTACCTTCCTTGTCAGTGCGGTTCAAACTAAAGCTGTAGTCGCCAGCAAGATCTTCAGTCCATGTGGCAGCGAAGGTGTTGTTGCAGTGACCCTTCAAGTTGCCCGGATTATGGAGATTAGCAGCTGTAACGTAGCTGGAGCCATTGGCAACAATCAGAGTGTCGATGTAAGAGGGAGCCAGGATAGCGTAGTCAGAAGTAACAACGCGCTTGTCGGTCTCATAAGTCTTCTCTTTAGCCACAACTTCATCCTTCATAGTAGCTTTCAGAGCAAGTGTGGTAATCCATGCGTAAGTGGTACGTCCCTCGCCGGCCACACGACCAACAGTGAGTGCATTATTCACGTTCTCATCGTTCTCCACATTAAAGGTAACAAACATGGTGTCAACCTCCTGAATACCCTTAGCGTTAATCTTACCCTCATGTATCTTCCAAGTCAAATCCTTGAAGCCAGCCTTATCATAGTCATGATCAGTGCGAGTGATGGTGTTCACGGTGGGAATCTCATCGAAGCTATAGTTGTACATCTCAGGATCGAACTTGCTGGGGTTCATCCAATACTTGGCTATGATGTCGAAAGTAACGCGCTTTGCGCCACCCTTCTGCATAATAAGAGCTTCCAAAGCATCCTCATCGGCAATTCCATTTGGTGTAATCATTGCCAGAATATCGCTCTCTTCAGGACTATTGTACTTGAATGACACGGGCTGCTTCACCTGAATAGCCTCAATCTTTGGCAGTCCATAGAGCCACTCGTCGGGCAGGGTAACGATGCTAGTGAGCGACTTGGTGACGAAGAATGTCACGACGTCGAGTTTCTCCTGCACCGCAGCGAAGGTAGAGTTGACGAAGCCATAGAGCTGGTCAATGTTGTTGGCCATAGCAGTAATGATGCGCTTTATAGCAGCTACACCAGCGTTCTCTGTAGTTCCGGTTGCAGCAGTAGCCTTAGCCTCAGCGGGTGTGGCCTCCTCAAAGTCGCTCCACATTCCTTCAAGATCATCAGCGAGAGCGTTCAGCTGGCTAGCCATAGCATCAAACTGTGCGGTGAGGCTGTTCACGGTACCACTGATTTCGGTCATGGTGTTCTTGAGTCCATCTACCTGCTCGTTGGTCAGTTCGAGATCGCTCTGCTTAGCGCACTCGGCAATCTTGGCGAGGAGACTGCTCTTCACACCGTCAATCTTAGTGTCAAGGTTACCAATCTTTGTATCCAAGCCAGTAATCTTGCCCGTCAGAGTGGTTTCAAGAGTGTTAATCTTTGCAACGAGGGTAGCCTCGGTAGCTGCGATGAGTGCCTTCACCTGAGCCTCATTCTGGAAGCCCTGCTGGTTCACCCAAGTCTTAAGCTTGAGCAGCTCTTCGTTCATCTCCTCACGGGTAGGACGATTGGCAATCATGTTCCTCAGATTCGTCAGCTCTCCGTTGATCTTCTCAACCTCTGCGCTCAGTTCAGCCTTAGTGGCCAGCGTCTTGATGGTTTCATCAATAGCAGCCATAGCAGCTTCGTAAACGCTCTGGTCAACCTTTGTGCTGATAAGTGTACGGAGGGTAGCTTCGAGAGTCTCCAACTCCTGCTTGGTAGCGAGTGTGGTGAGGGTCTGCTCAATGATTTCCACCTTACCGTCGATACCGTCGAGTCTGCTCAAAATACTTTTTCGAGCATCGTCAAGAGTCTTAATCTGGTCGAGAGCCTGGTTGAGGGCAGTGATGGTAGCGAACTTTGCATTGTACTCAGCATCCTTCTCGTTGATGAGTGTGGTCAGGTCAGTGCGCACGGCAGAAATCTCCGTCGACAGTTGAGCCACGGCAGTTTCGAACTTCGAGTTGGTTACATAATTCTGGTAAATCTTATTCAGTTCCTCGTCGAGCTTATTAGCGAGGGCTGCATCAGCTTCACCATTAGCTTTCAGGTCTTCCTGCAGCTTGGCAATGTCATCAGCAAGTGGCTTCAAAGCGTCCTCCAGTCCCTGCTTGGTAGCCAGGGTCTCAAGCACCTTGTTGAACTCCTCAGTGGTGAGACGGAGCTTCACTTCTGCATCCAAATCCTTGGTCTTCTGCTCTAAGGCAAGCAGTCTTGCATCTCTGGTTTGCAACTCAGCAGCGAGAGCCTCCTGAGTGACATAGGTCTGGGCAATGCTCTTCAACTCAGCTTCAAGAGAAGCAACCTTGTTCTCAAGCTTTGTGAGATCTTCCTGCGAAGCCTTTGTGTTGATGGCATTCTGCAGTTCAGTCTTTGCAGCCGTCAAATCGCTCTGAGTCTGCTTGATAGCCCTATCAGCGTTCTCAATGGCGAGCTTGGCAGCATCCAGTTCACTCCGCAATGCGGCGCGAGCCTGCTCCAATGCGTCTACTTGGGACTGCAGACTTTTAATCGACGCCTTGTTGGCGTTGATTTCGTCATCGTAGTCCTTACAAGACGAGAATACGCCTACGGTAAGCACCACGAGTGCCCCCATAAGCAACTTACTCATTAATCTTTTTTTCATACGATTAAAATTAAAATGATTAAAAATTAAACTTGTTATATCTATCTTTCTTATTTCCCGTTTTGTTATTTATTCCACATTTCTCCAAGAGTATCCCACCTGCTGCAGCGCGCAATAAACGCTGGTAACTCCCGCGCGGAGACACAATTTCGGTGCAAATATAGGCATAAATCCGCATTCTTGCAAATAATTTTGAACATTTTTTTTGAAAAACGCCAAAATATTAGCATTTTCGGGTGTTTTTTTGCCAATTTTCCCTTCTGCGCGGTGTTTATAGGCCGTATTTTCCACTTACAGTTCCTTCCTTTTTTGCATTTTGCGTGCAAAGGTAGCGGTTTTCTTTGAAATAAACAAATTTTTCGTAATATTTTTTTAGAATTCGGCACTTTTGGGTGTGCGTGGGAATGGAATGACGTCGCGTATGTTCTGCATGCCCGTAACAAAGAGGATAAGGCGCTCAAAACCGAGTCCGAAGCCCGCGTGTGGGCAGGAGCCCCATCTGCGTGTGTCGAGATACCACCAGAGTTTGTCGGTTTCCATGCCTCTGCGGTTGATTTCGGCCATGAGCTTGTCGTAGCTCTCCTCACGCACAGAGCCGCCGATGATTTCGCCTATCTGGGGGAAGAGCACGTCGGTGCCCTGCATGGTGGGGGCAGGAGCCTGGCAGCCCCGGTAGCCGACAGATGCCCCGGCGGGCAAACCGCCGGGCACAGTAGAGGCAGCCGATGAAGCGGCGGGCACAGTGGAGGCGGCGGGGTTCTGCTTCATGTAGAAGGCTTTGATGGCTGAGGGGTAGTCGGTCATGATGACGGGCTTGCGGAAGTGCTCCTCTACGAGGTAGCGCTCATGCTCTGAGGCGAGGTCGTCGCCCCAGTTGCAGGGGAACTCAAACTTACGTCCGTTCTTGATGGCCTGCTGCAGGATGTTTATTCCTTCGGTGTAGGGCAGGCGCACGAAGTCGGTGTCGATGACCGACTGCAGTCTCTGCAGGAGCGAGCGGTCGATCATCTGGTTGAGGAAGGCGAGGTCGTCCTGGCAGTGTTCGAGTGCCCATCGCACACAATATTTAATAAAGTCCTCCTCGAGGTCCATCAGTTCCTCCTGGTCGAGGAAGGCCACTTCTGGCTCCACCATCCAGAACTCTGCGAGGTGTCGCGGGGTGTTGCTGTTCTCTGCCCTGAAGGTGGGTCCGAAGGTATAGATGGCTCCGAGCGCCGTTGCGCCCAGCTCTCCCTCCAACTGTCCGCTGACGGTGAGCGAGGTCTGCTGTCCGAAGAAGTCATCGTCGTAGATGATGCTTCCGTTCTCGTCCTTCTTCAGGTCGTAAAGGTTCTTCGTGGTGACCTGGAACATGTTTCCTGCGCCCTCACAGTCGCTTGCGGTGATGATGGGGGTGTGGAAGTAGTAGAATCCGTGCTCATGGAAGTAGGTGTGTATGGCCATGGCCATGTTGTGGCGTATGCGCATGACGGCTCCGAAGGTGTTGGTGCGCAGTCGCATGTGTGCGTTTTCGCGCATCTTCTCGAAGCTCTGCCCCTTCTTCTGCATGGGGTAGGTGTTGTCGCAGAGGCCGTAGATGGTGATGGTGCTGGCGTGCACCTCGCTGGCCTGCCCTGCAGCGGGGCTCTCGACAAGGGTGCCCTCTACTGCGATGCAGGCGCCGGTGGTGATGTCCTTGAGAGACAGGGCGGGCAAAGCGCCCTGCACAGTGGCGGGGGAACCAGCGGCTGTTGCTACCGAGTCGGCTGCCAAGGCGGGCGAGCCGACAATGGTGGCGGTCTCCGGGTCAACGACTATCTGCACGTTCTTGATGGTGGAGCCGTCGTTGAGGGCAATAAAGTCGACGTTCTTGCTGCCACGGTGGGTTCTCACCCAACCCTTCACGCATACTTCCTTTCCGTAGTCAGTGCTACTGAGGATATCGATGATTTTTGTTCTTTTCATGTTGTTATTATGTTTATGGAGCCACTGGGGCTGCTGGCTGCTGAAACTATTCGTAGGCTCCCATGCGCAGGCGGTCGACCTCTTCCTCTGTGAGGTAGCGCCAGTCGCCTCGCTGCAGGTTCTTCTTGGTGAGTCCGGCAAACTGCACGCGGTCGAGCTTGGTTACCTTATAGCCCAGCGACTCGAAGATGCGCCGCACGATGCGGTTTTTGCCAGAGTGAATCTCTATGCCCACCTGCTTCTTGTCAGTGGGGTGAGCATACTGCACGTCGTCGGCGCGTATGTCGCCATCGTCGAGGGTGATGCCTTCTGCTATCTGCTGCAGGTCGTGAGCGGTGACGTTGCGGTCGAGGTATACGTGGTATATCTTCTTCTTCAGATACTTGGGGTGTGTGAGCTTCGAGGCGAGGTCGCCGTCGTTGGTGAGGAGCAGCACGCCGGTGGTGTTGCGGTCGAGCCTTCCCACGGGATAGATGCGCTCTGTGCAGGCGTCCTTCACGAGGTCCATAACGGTTTTGCGCTGCTGCGGGTCATCGCTGGTGGTGACGTAGTCCTTTGGCTTGTTCAGGAGCACGTAGACCTTCTTCTCCGGGTTGACGGGCTGATCGTGGAATCGCACCTCGTCAGTGCGCAGCACTTTCGTGCCCAGCTCGGTGACGACATTGCCATTGACTGTGACGACACCAGCCTGTATGAACTCGTCGGCCTCGCGTCGGCTGCACACGCCGGCATTGGCGAGGAACTTGTTGAGGCGCACCGGCTCATTGGGGTCGTAGTTCTGCTCCTTGTATTCGATGCGTTTCTTCATCGAGTACTTGGCGTTGGGGTCGAAGTCGCCTGGGCGCTGCTGGCGACGGTTGTTGTTATAGGGCTTGTGAGCATTGAAGCCACCGTGGCCCTGATGGCCATAGGGACGCTGCTGATAACCACCCTGCTGATAGCCACCCTGCTGATAGCCACCCTGCTGGGGTCGCTGCTGTGCGAAGCGTGGGCGGGGCTGATAGCCACCCTGCTGCTGGCCTTCCTGACCATAGCGCGGGCGCGGCTGATAGCCACCCTGCTGCTGGCCCTGCTGACCGTCCTGTCCGTAGCGCGGACGGGGCTGATAGCCACCCTGCTGCCCCTGCTGCTGGTAGCGCGGGCGCGGCTGGTAGCCACCCTGCTGCTGGCCGTAGCGGCTGGGGCCCATTTCCCCTTGCTGAGCGGGGCCATTATTATAAGATGTTCGCGCACGATAAGGGCGCTGCTGCGGCTGCGACTGCAGCGATGCTCCAAACCCTTCCGGGCGGAACCCCTGCTCGTCGTGGTCGGCTGCCGGTCGGCGACTAAAGGTGGGTCGGTCGTAGCTTCCCGTTGCGGGTCGTGTGTTGGTGTGTATTCGCGGGCGTGGTGAGCGTCCTGCCGGACGATAGTCTTTCTGATAGCCTTCACGGCTGTTCTTCTGCTCGTCGTTGAGCTGCTGATCCTGAATGTTTTCTTTTTCCATAATAATTTCTATTTGTGGCCTCGCGGCTTGTTTTTCTCTTTTTTTACTCTCCGGTATAGATGGCGGGAGTGATGGCGTGTAGTTCCTGTCGTACGGCATCGCTGACATTGAGGGTGTCGATGAATGCTGCGATGGATTCGGCGGTTATCTTTTCATTGGTACGTGTGAGCTGCTTCAGTGTCTCGTAGGGCTTGGGATAGCCCTCGCGGCGCAGGATGGTCTGTATGGCCTCGGCCACGACGGGCCAGGTATTGTCGAGGTCCTGCTGCAACCGCTCCTCGTTGAGTATGAGCTTTCGCAAGCCCTTGAGTGTGCTCTGGAAGGCGATGAGACTGTGACCGAGGGGCACGCCTACATTGCGCAGCACGGTGCTGTCGGTGAGGTCGCGCTGCAGTCGGCTCACTGGCAGTTTCTGTGCGAGGAAGGCAAGCACGGCGTTGGCCATGCCGAGATTGCCCTCACTGTTCTCGAAGTCGATGGGATTCACCTTGTGTGGCATGGCGCTGCTGCCCACCTCACCTGCCTTGATGCGCTGCTTGAAGTAGTCCATGGAGATGTACATCCAGAAGTCGCGGTCGAGGTCGATGACGATGGTGTTGATGCGGCGGAGTGCATCGAAGAGCGCAGCCAGGTTGTCGTAGTTGCTTATCTGCGTGGTGTACTGCTCGCGCTCCAATCCGAGGCGCTCCTCCACGAAGTCATTGGCAAAGGCATGCCAGTCGATTTCGGGGTAGGCCACATGGTGGGCGTTGAAGTTGCCGGTGGCTCCGCCAAACTTTGCCGAGAACGGAACGTCGCGCAGGGTGCGCAGCTGCTCCTCCAGTCGGTAGACGTAGACCATCACCTCCTTGCCCAGTCGTGTGGGCGATGCGGGCTGTCCGTGTGTGCGTGCGAGCATGGGCACTGCGCGCCACTGCTGAGCATAGTCGTTGAGCTGCTCTATCAGCTCCTCAAGCAGGGGTATGTACACATGGCTGATAGCCTCCTTCAGCGAGAGGGGCACGGCGGTGTTGTTGATGTCCTGCGATGTAAGGCCGAAGTGAACGAAGTTGAGGTAGCTCGGTGTGGCGTTGGCCATCTCCAGCCGCTCCTTGATGAAGTATTCCACAGCCTTCACATCGTGGTTGGTAACGGCCTCAATCTCTTTCACGCGCTGGGCATCCTTCACGGTGAACTGCTCGTAGATGTTGCGCAGCATGGGGAAGGCCTCATGCGGGAAGGCAGCCAGCTGTGGCAGCGGCAGTTCGCAGAGTGCAATAAAGTACTCTATCTCCACGCGCACGCGATAGCGTATGAGCGCAAATTCAGAAAAATACTCAGACAGGGGTTCGGTCTTTCCATGGTAGCGGCCGTCAATAGGCGTGACGGCTGTCAAAGCAGTTAATTCCATTCTTGTAGTCTTTAATAAACGAAGAATTGCGGCCTTGCCGCAACCTTCTGTATTCTTTTCTCTGTGGGCGTTGACGGATTCGAACCGCCGACCCTCTGCTTGTAAGGCAGATGCTCTAAACCAACTGAGCTAAACGCCCTCACAGCGTAGCTTCGCACCCATTTGATTGGGGCTTTGCTCTTGTTAAGCGGGTGCAAAGGTAAGAAGAAAAACGCAATCCTGCAAATTTTCTTATGTTTTTTTTATGTAAAAGGATAAAAAAAGCGGTATAAAGCAAAAAAAAGAGGGAATAGTTTTGGCTGTGTCAGTGTTTTTTAGTAGTTTTGCACTTGATTTCGAGAGAACAGAGACAAAGAGGCTATAGACCACAGATAATAGACGACAGACAATAGACAAGAGAGATATTGAGGCAATGAGACGACTTCTACTTCTGCTTGCTGCGCTGCCAGGACTGACAACAACGGTTCGGGCGCAGGATTCTTTGTCGTATGCCAGCGCATTGGAAGGTGTTATGACAGGCCCCTGCCCCACATACACATCTCCATTCAGCCATCTCGATTTCTCACTGACCACGGGCACAACCGGCATTGGCTTCGACCTGTCTATGCCCATCAACAACACGTTTTCTGTGCGCGCCGGCTATGCCATCATGCCCCACATCAAGCACACCATGCACTTTGGCGTGGACGTGGGCGACGACCCAGCCACGAGCCAGCAGAAGTTCAACCGGCTGGCAGGCCTGTTAGAGGGCATGACGGGCAACAAGGTGGACAATGTGGTGGACATGGAGGGCCAGCCCACCTACTGGAACTGGAAACTGATGGTGGACGTGCGCCCCTTCCGCAACAAGCACTGGCACTTCACCGCCGGTGTGTATGCCGGCAACAGGCAAGTGGCCAAGGCCGTGAACGCCATAGAGGACATGCCGTCGCTCATGGCCGTGTGCATATACAACAACCTGTATAATAAAGCACTGAACAACGAGCCCTTTGCCACCATAGGCGAGACCGACCTGTACATGCAGATGCTGTCGGACAAGCTGCTGCAGTATGGAAAGATGAGCATACACATGGGCGAATACAAGCACGACATGCCCTACAAGGAAGATGTCGTGGCTCCCGAAGGCGGCATGTTCATTGGCGATGATTATATAGAGGAGGGTACTGTGGTGCACCATGCCAACGACCCCAACGACCCGCTATATCACGCCGGCGACGCCTACCGCATCGTGCCCGACGAGAACTCTATGGTGAAGGCGTGGGCCTTTGCCAACAGGCTGAAGCCCTACGTTGGCTTCGGCTATGGAGGGCGGCTGCTGAAGAGCGACCCGCGCTGGAAGATATCGTTCGACTGCGGCGCCATGTTCTGGGGCGGCACGCCGAAGATTGTGACCCACGACGGCACCGACCTGGTGAACGATGTGGAGAATGTGCGGGGCAAGGTGGGCGACTATGTAGACCTCATCAAGAAGTTCAAGGTGTTCCCCGTGCTCAACCTGCGCATCACGCGCCGTCTATTCTAGTCCTTTCGCGCGCGCTTGCATACGCTACAAAAAGCAACACCATCCCTCACCTCCCACACCCGGCGGTTAATCCATTGATACTCAGTGCGCATCTGGGTGACTTTTCCATTGGGGATGCCACACCCAATGCCAGGCCCAACAGTATTCTGCTTTTTTCACCCATTTACTATTTGGCACCCCAGCGGCAACAGTTCTTTGAGATAATCTTCAAGCCGACCCATCCTTGGTTCAGCAGAGGGGACCTTCGCGCACGCGTGCGATATATACGCGCGCATGATCGTGTGGTGCTTGCACCTCTTGCACCACACAGTGACCTTAGCTGCCCAACCACCCACCCTTTGCCCCCATCACAAAATGCATAAATATGCATTTCTGCGGAGCCGCCCTGTGAGAAAAAGTGGCCGCCGCGTGAAAAAATGGAGGCGACTTTTTTTCACAGGGCGGCTTCACATGGGAGAACCGGGCCTGTATAGGTCAGCGGCACATCGTTATGCATAAATATACACACAAAGTGAATATATATGCAGGATGAAACATAGAGAAAAGCATGAGACAAATGGAAACAGTAAGCTCGCACAAGCCTCTTCGCCACGCAGTACATGGCCGATGAAGGGCGGACGTGGTGCAAGTGGTGCAAGCACCTTTCACTCACGCGCGCGTATATATATAGGGATTTTCATCCGGCCAATACAATCAGGGCAGCCAATACCCCACCCCTGTAGGTCAACTGCTATATCAATGCCATTATTTATGGGAGGCCACCATATTTTCAGGGGGTACACAAGCTGGATTTGTAGGCGGGCAAACCGCCGAGCACACGGGCTGGGTGTGGCATTGGGTGAGGGATAAAAAGGCCTCCCACACCCAAAGCTGCTACTGACTATCAATGAGTCAACCGTTGGGTGTGGGAGGCGAGGGATAGTATGGCTCTATATATACGCGCGGATACGTGAGAGACTGCTTTACTTGCTGCGGAGCAGCAAGGCACGCAACACCTAGATGCACGCGCGTACGCGTGAGACTACTTTACTATGGTCATAACCGCTTCATCCGTCATTTGACGACGAGCTTGCGGCCATTGACCACATATACGCCGCGCGGCAGGTCGGCAATGGTGGTGACCTGTGAGCGCACAAGGCGTCCGGCAAGCGAATAGATGTCGACAGGACGTGCGAAGGTGACAGCCTGAATGCCGTCTGGCTGCTGCACGGTGAGCATGCCGTTGACGTAGGTAAACGCATAGCGGTCGGACTCACCACCAGCTACGGTGATGGCATAGTCGCCAGCGGGGCTGTCGGCTGTGGCCGTCGTAGTGGCAACAGGAGCCTTTGTCAGTATGGAGGCATCCTCGCCATTGCGGAATCCCTCATAGAGGATTTCAAACTCGGGGTTCTCCTCGCCCTGCAGACGGACGTAGGTGCCCACGGAAGCCTGCAGCGGAGCCTTACCGATGGTGAGTACGCCATCGACGAGCTCCAGGTTGGGATAGGCAACAGTGCCCTCTGCCACACTGATATCATAGGTGCCAGGCAGCGACGTGCTGCTGGCCTCGCAGCTGAGCGTAGGTTCACCACCCACATTGCCGCCGGTGATGGTGTATTCAAGCTGTGGCACAGCGTCGCCATAGCTCATGCTGAGGTTGGTGGCAGTAATGGTGACAAGGGGAGCCGCTGTGACAGTGAGCGTTCCGGGCACGTAGGTGATGTCGTAGTTCTGTGCAGCAGCACCACTAACGGTAATCGGGTAGGTGCCCACGGGAATGTAGTCAGTGGGCAACTCGCAAGTGACTTGCGGCTGTGCGGTAAGCACGCTGGCCGTCTCATTGTTCTTGAAGCCAGCGTAGTCGACCTGGAAGTCGGGCAGCGGATCAATCTGGCTGACGGTGTAGCTGCGTGCGGTAATGGTGAGTGGAGCTTTGTTGACGGTGAGCTTACCTGGGACGCCCTCAAACTGGCGGTTGGTGCAAGTGCCCTGCGACACGACGATGGGATAAGTGCCTACGGGCGATGCGGGCGTGGCCTGGCAAGTGAGCGTGGGCGTGCCCTTCAGAGTTCCCTCAACGGTGTAGTCGAAAGTGGGATTGGCTTCGCCATAGAGACGAGTCTTGTCGTTGGCAGTCACCTTCACCTTGTCCCTGGCTATCTCTTCGGCATACTCTTCGGCGGTGACGAGCTTGATTTCGTCGGGCGAACCGGCAGGCACCACGAGGTAGGCGCGGTTGCGGGGAACATACTGAACATCAGACTTCACGAAACCCAGCTTGCCATCGGAGGTCTTTCCTAACAGACGCATAGTGTTAGGATCGTAGGGCGTGGCCACAAAGTGGAAATCGGAGGGATCGACAGGATAGAGCAACTGTGTGGTGTTCAGGTAGACGCCACGCAGAAGGTTGCCAGATACTGCCGAAGGGTTCTGCATCAAGATGTTAAGACGGTTTTGGGTAGCCTCAGCACCAGCGCACTGCACTATGACAGGAGTAGACTTTGGCACTGCATTGCCCTGCACCTGCTGATAGACAGCCATGTCGCCTTCTACCTTAACGACGGTGAAGAACTTCATGCCCTCGGAATAGGCGGAGATGGGGAATGAAGCATAGAACGAGGTGTAGAGCTGAGAGCCAACAGTCACCTCGGGCTTGAGTCCGAGATAATTGTCGCCCGAAGCCGAGACGGGCAGCACCGCCCAGCGTCTCTGGGCATCAGCGCCATTGGTAACGAGGAATGCTTCTTTCTTTCGCGTGTCTTTAGAGTCACTGATATAGGCCTGAATGCCCTGCGCCTCGCCGTAGGCATAATAATAAGAGGAGCCTGGAACCTGGCTGACGTGGAGGTAACGACTCACCAGCGCATGTGCATCGGTGCCCTGAGCATACAGGTTATACTCATTGCCAGAGCCATACTTCTGAATCAAGAAGATGCAGCCAGGGTCGTCAACGATGTCTTCGAAGGGTTTCACGGTGCGCAATGCCAAGAAGTCGTACTCTGTTGTTTGGGCGTTGGCTCCTGTACTCTTGTTGCTGACCATCATAATATAGCGCTGTGAGGCAGCCCCCATTACACGGTAATAGCCATTGCCTCCGAGCTGTGCAATGGAGGGGATGGCGACAAGCAACGAGAAGAAGAAGAGAAATGCTTTTTTCATATTAATTATAATGTAAATACTGTGTTTGAGTCATCCAAGTAAGAGAAGAATTAGGAGTTAAGAGTAGATGTTGCGCAAGGCAGCTCCTAACTCCTAACTCCTAACTCTTCACTGTGCTGACGGTCATTACTCTGCTATGCAGATAGTGACGCGGTTCTTGTCGTTCTCAGAGAAGGGCTGCTCTGTGTCGCCCTTGCTGTCGACGATGATGCGTGAGCGGTCGATGCGATACTGCTTCACGAGGCGGTCGGCAACCACCTGTGCACGTCCGCGGCCCAGACGCTCGTTGATCTTAGCGTTACCCGTGCCCTTGTCGGCATAACCAGTGACGGTGACCTTAGCTTCGGGATTGAGCTTCAGGTAAGCAGCCACCTCGTCAAGCTTCTGATCCTCGGTGGGATCGATGCGTGTGCTGCTGATGGTGAAGAACACATCGCGACGCAGCGGCTCGTGGCGCTCCACTTCGATAATCTTGTCGATGTAGACGGGCTTCTCCACAATCTTCTCCACGGGTACCTCTTTCTCCACAATCTTCTCGATGACGCGAGTCTTGCGTGAGAAGAGTCCCTTGCGCTCCTTCATACCGGGCTGCCAGGGCAGATAGGTCTCGCCGAGGTTGATCTTGATACCAGCCTGTGCGTTGAAGTACCAATCAGCATTCTTTGCGGGCTTGCTGTTGTAGTGGTCGTTGAGAATATTGGCAGTAGCCTCGATGCCGAAGCTAATAGCGTCAGAGAGACGGAAGTCGGCAGCCAAGCCAGCACGTCCCACGAGGCGGGTCTTCGTGCCATCCCAAAGCAGTGAGAGAGGAACATTCACCTTCTCGCCCCTCACCATGAGAGGAGCGTGACGCCTGTCAATCTCGGCCTGAGTCTGTGCAGCCTCGTCATTGTCGAAACCGATGTTGGCACCGATGCCTGCTATGAGGCTGAGGTTGAAGAAACGCTTGGCGTTGAAGCCATAGAAGAGATTCGACAGGTTAGCGGTGAGGTCGAGTGAGGGAGCTACATACTTCCACTTCCAGTTGTACTGCTTGCCATCGTCATACTTAGAGCCGCCCTTCGACTGCCACGCATTGACAGAGAGGCGTGCGCCGAGCACCTCGTCGAACTGCCAGCCCAGAGCGAGCTGTGCGTTGTACGAGAGGAGGTCGCCAAATGACACCTCACCCAATGTGTGCTGTACTCCGAGGGGCTGTATCTGCAGATACCAGTGAGGATTGAAGACATAGTCGTCTTGCGGATCCGTCTCCTGTGCCGATGCTGAGATAAAGCCCAGCATCAGCATGCAGGAAAGTATAGATTTCTTTATATTCATTGTCATTTCCTTTCTAAAAAATCAGATTAGATGAACAACCGTGAGCTTAGATAGCCTTGAAATAGTACTTACGAGTAGAAACCTTACCGCTGTAGTCAACAGCCGAGTAGATAATCTCGTAGACATAGCCCTTCTGTGCGGCGAACGAAACAGTGCCACCGAATCCGCCATCAATAACCTTGAACATGCCATTATCAGGATTGTTAGCAGCCTTCAGCACACTCTTGCAGGTCTGATCGCCATCCTTAGCGCTCTTACCGTCCTTCAGAACGTTGGTTACAGCCACGAACTTCTTGTAGGCAGGAGTAAGGATTTCAGCATTGTAGGTGGTAGGCACGAAGGTAATGTTGCCAGCTTCCACGCGTGAGGGATATTTAGGAATTTCTGTCAGGCGAGCAAAGCCCTTATCAGTCTGAACCAGAAGCACGGGCTGCATGTACTTGTTGGGAGTCATGAAGCGGAGGAACTTCTTAGTGGCATTCTCAAAGTAGCTGATGATACCATTGTTTCTGAGGGCATCTTCCAGGTTCTCGTTGAAGTTAAGGATGCTGTTGAGGAACTTGTTCACGTCGTCGATGTACTCGCGAATCTGCTTCGTGATGTTGTAGCCCAGAGGATCATCCTCACTATAGTAGTTGTTGAAGTGGCGAATCTCGTCGCTGATATCATAGCTCAGCGTAACAACCCACTGCTTGTTGTAACCCTGTTCGTTAGGCTCAGCCGGCTCGATGGTCAGCGTGATCTCCGGGTTGCTGGGGTGGATGACGCGCTCCTCGTCGTTCTCAGTCAGTGCAATCCAGTTCTCCATCTGATACTTCACAGTGCGCGGGCCAAGTGAGATGAGGTGGTTGTTGGGGATGTAGAGATGGAAGGTGGCAATCACCTCGGCAGCAGCCGTCTCCTTGCCGTGGATCACCCTCGGGTCGAGGTCCTGAAGCACGATGCTGTCAATCTTCAAATCATAGGGGTTGAGGTCGGGGAGTCCGGCACAGAGCTTATCCACGATACGGTTGATGAAGTCTTCTGCCTTGCCCAGTCCGGGGAAGTGGTCGCTGTAGTCGAGTGCGCTAGCAAAAGCGAAGGAGAGAGGCTTCACTTTGGTGGCAGCGATGCTATACTGCGACACGAAGCTGTGCGTACCATACTTGTCTTCCCACGTAGCCTTCATGGCCTGTGCGGGCAGGATGGCGTGCAGGTTGCTGTAGATGGCATTGGCAGCATTGGTGACATTGAAGGCATCTTCGCTGTTTCTCAGGTCAACCAGCACGTCCTTGATGCTGTTGAAGTCGAAGTCAGGCGAGCTTACCTTCTCCAAATCATCGGCTTTGAGTGTGGCCTTAGCCTGATAGAAGCCGTTGGCAGTACCGCTGGCGGCACGTGTCCAACCATGGCTCAGCAGGTGGTCGCTCTTCTGCACATCGCTGAGGGTGATAGCCGACACCTCGTTCTTGCTGTTCACCAGTTCAAACTGAGTCCCTGAGAAGTCAGTAGTGGCCGGGTTGACAGTGAAGTAAAGTGTACCGGCATTGCCTTCCTGACCATCGTTGGCAAGCAGATTGTAAGTCTTGCCAGGAGCCATGAAGATGTAGCCCTCGGCATCCTCAACGCTACCGTTGGAACCCCACAGTATATCAATGTCCTCATCGGTGAATCTATTCAAATGAGCGCTGCCAGGCAATGCTGAGAATGCGTCGTCATAGGTGGGGAACTCCATACCCTTGGCATCAATCTCGCCATAGTAGGCAACCAGCATATTGGTACGTGTATCGTTGAAGAAAGCCCATTCACCGAACAGCGGGCAGTAGGAGCCATTAAGTTCGATAGAGTTGATGGTATTGTTGATGGCTATTCCGATAGCCTCTTCGAGGGCAGCCTTAGTAGCTTCAATCTCTTTAGCCAGGCGCTCAGCCTCCTCTGCGAGACCGCCAATCTCCTCCTGCATCTTAGCGTGCAGCTCGTCGGCAAGGCGCTTGTTCTCAGCCACTGTGCCTTGCAGTGCCTCGAGTCCCTGCTCAGCATCGGTCATGCGATTTTTCAGGGTAGTCAGCTCTCCGCCAATTTCCTCGATCATCTCAATCATCAAAGCATAGTTCTTCTGAAGCTCGGTGATGAGATCGTAGTTAGTCTGTGCCTGTGCCCATGCAGCATCGGCGATGGCGCGTGCAGCATCAACGTCGTCTCTCAGCACTTCGACAGCTGTCTCCAAGTTATCAACTCTCTCACCCAGAGTCTTCACTGTGCCTTCGAGAGAAGTGACACGCTCGTCTATCAAAGTCTTGAATTTTTCCAGATTGCCAATGCGCGTCTCAAAATCGGTGAGACGGTCTTCAGCGTTCTTCATACGCTCCTCAAGCTTGGTGATTCTGCCCTCATTGCTCACAGCCAATTGATAGGCGCTCTTTGTCAATGCGGCAGTCTTAGCCAGCGAGTCGTTGATAGCGTCGACGGCAGCCTTCAAGTCCTTGATGGTCTGATTGTTCTCGATGTAAGTATCGAGAGCGCCCACAAGAGCCTGATGGCCTTTGTTCAGCTGATTAGCCACTGCGCGTGCAATAGCCTCTTCGTCGAGATAAGCCTTCAGCTCTTCCTCCAACTGCTTCAGCATGGCATCGATTTCAGTCTTGGTGTAGATACTGTCAGCGATGTACTGATTGGTGTTGTTGATAAGAGTGGTGTACTCAGCGAACTTCAGCTCTACCTGCGAGCGGAAGTTAGCACACGTGGTGCTGCAGTTGTCCAGACGAGTGTCAAGATCGTCGATCTGGTCCTGAAGAAGCTTTCCCTGTGCCTCGATCTTTTCTTGCAGACTCAGTTCCTTATCGGCTATGATGCCTTTAAGGTCGTTGATTTTCTCATCGTCGTAGTCCTTACAAGAAACCATTGAGCCCGTGAAGCCCACAAAGAGGGCAACCAAGAGCAATCCATTAATAAATTTCCTTTTCATGAACTTTAAAAATTTATATAATTAATACTTTATATTTGATGCCAATGGAGCAAAATCGTGGCAAAGTTAAGCATTTTTTCACAACCTGCCAAGAAAAAACACGATTTTCTTTCAAAAAAACTACAATTAAATGAGAAAGTGTTCTATTTCGTCCTGCTTTAGTATATAAACGATAGAATGACCGTCGGGTGTGTAGTTGGCATTGGAGCTGGCAAAAAGCTGCGTAACCGTCTGCTCCATTTCGTCATTAGAGAGCACCTGACCATAGGCCAAAGCGGTGTTGCGGGCAAGGGAAAGGGCCAGTGCTGCGCGCAGCTGGCTGCCGTCAACGGCCGTGCCGCGCTCGGCGGCATCATTCACGATGTTGCGCACCAGCGAGAGCGGGTCGCCACACTCGATGTCGGCCGGAACGCCTGCCACGGCATAGCTGCCGCCACCAAGGTCGCTGATGTCGAAGCCCAGCAAGGCGAGATCGGGCAGGAAACGCTGCATGATGAGACTGTCGGCCTGTGATAACTGCAGCACCTCGGGGAAGAGCAGCCGCTGTGTATCTGCCTGACGCTGGGTCATGCGCTGCAGGTAACGCTCATAACAGATGCGCACGGAGGCGCGGTGCTGGTCGATGATCATCAGCCCCGACTTCACGGCAGTCATGATATAGCGTCCCTTGTACTGATAGTGCTCGGGCGACTTATCTATGAGCGGCGATGGCGAAGGCGAGTCAAAATCGCTATCAGGGAAAAGGGCTGACTCAGTGGGTTGAGAACTGAGCACTGAGAACGGAGTGCTGGCCGACGCACCGTCGGTGTGTTGAGAAGCGGGAACTGTGAACTGAGCGTTGGCCGCCGCGCTATGGCTGTTAAAGGGGTTATAGGCAGGATTATACTGCACGCGGGGCATCTGCACAGAATGGCGGGTGGGGTCGAAGACAGGTATTTCGGGACGCCCCTCAGTGTCAAAGTCAATGGCAGTGATCTCGCTGAACTGCCCCAAGGCATCACGCACCGCGGCGGTGAGAATAGAGAAGATGCCCTGCTCATCCTCAAACTTTATCTCGGTCTTCGTGGGATGTATGTTCACATCGATATTGGCAGGATTCACCTCAAAATAGATGAAATAGGAGGCCTGCGTTCCCTCGGGCACCAAACGCTCGTAGGCCGACACTACGGCACGATGGAAATAGGGATGCCGCATGTAGCGCCCATTGACGAAGAAATAGTCGTGCGAGCCCTTCTTACGTGCCGTCTCCGGTTTGCCCACAAAGCCGCTGATGCGGCACAGGGTAGTGTCGACGCTGACGGGCAGCAGCTCCTGCGACAGGCGCTTGCCAAAGATGTCGACAATGCGCTGACGAAGGGAAGCGGCCCGCAGGTTGAGCACCTCTTGCTGATTGCTGTAAAGCTGAAAGCTGATGTCGGGATAGACGAGCACAATGCGCTCGAAGGCCGTGATGATATTATTGAGTTCGGTGGTATTGCTCTTCAGGAACTTACGGCGTGCGGGCACGTTGAAGAAGAGGTTGTCTATCTTGAAGTTGCTGCCCACAGGACAAGCCACCGGCTCTTGGCTGACCACGCGCGAGCCCTGCAACACCAGGCGAGTACCCACCTCGTCGGCGGCCATGCGTGTGGTGAGCGCCACCTGCGCCACGGCAGCTATCGACGGCAGTGCCTCGCCGCGGAAGCCCATGGTGCGCAACTCGAAGAGGTCGTCGGCTTTGCGTATCTTCGACGTAGCATGGCGCTCGAAGGCCAGGCGTGCGTCGGTCTCTGACATGCCGCAACCATCGTCGATGACCTGTATGGTGGTGCGTCCGGCATCGGCAATGATGACGCGAATGTTGCGTGCACCGGCATCGACGGCATTCTCCACCAGTTCCTTGACCACCGATGCGGGGCGCTGTATCACCTCGCCAGCAGCAATCTGATTGGCTACGGAGTCGGGAAGAAGTTGTATGATGTCAGACATGGGAACGAGGACTGAGGAGTTTGAAGTGATGAGGAACTATGTGAAGGCGAGGAGTAGCAGGGAGGCTGTGAGGAGAAGGACGAGAGAGAGGAGCATGGGCAAACTGAGGAGCAGTCCCCCACCCTTGCGCTGCCGATGCCTTGCGTTGGCAAAGGCAGCATGGAGCCGCTGGCGGTCGGCGGAATCTTCGGGGCTGCACTGGCAACGCAGTTTACCAGGCGCAGAAACGGCGGTGGCATCGGCAGCAGCTATCTGCTGGCGGGCACGCTTTTCTACGGCGGCAAGACGCTCGCTGCGCTCGTCGATGTAGATGGGGCGGAGGGAAAAGGGACGCGGCTTATTCATCGGCTTCTTCCTTTTTCTTGCCTCGCCACACGAAGACATCTTCGCGCGAGAGCGGACGCACGTAATCATACCAGGCGAACCCCTGAAGTTGCCGCTTGGAAGGGGGTATCTGCGACATTGGGTACATGGTGCCGTTAGACTTCGGCGCCCAAATACGGCTCAGCTTTCCCACTGAGTCCATAAACATGCGCAGCTCGGAGGTCTCCATGTAGACCAGCCCCACATAGCTGCTGTCGGCCTTGTCCTCCGGGTAATATACGGTGATGACATTGTCCTTGGCCCTTGCCTCGTGGATGCTCCCCTCTATGAAGAAGGCAAACATTTCTTTCGACGACACCTGGTTGTAGCACTTGTCCTTGGGCAGTTGCTCAATGGAAAAGGCATTGCCTATGACGTGGGCATGGTCAATGACCGAGTCGCGCATAAAGACCTGTATCTCGTCGCCCACCAGCTGCTGGTTCATGTTCCAGGTGATAGGGTCAATATAGAGGGTCATACACGAGTCGAGCGAGGAGTATACGAGCGAGTCGCACACGGCCTGTAAATCTCTACGGTACGCGCGTACCTTATTATACGCGTGTAGCACGCGATAGACGGAGTCAGTGTTGAGGTTGAAGGAGAATACCTTGATGGTGTCGCCATGTACAAAGAGCGAGTCGGGCTGCGAATAGTCAACAGCCAGTGCACGGTCGGTGCACACGGCATAGCCAATGCTGTCTTCGTAGTGCCCATAGTCGCAATAGAGGATGCTTTTGTTAGCCGAGTCCTTATACTCCACATTCATGAAAGCCTCGCTGACGCCAGTCTTTCCGTTGTGCCAAAGGCTGTCGCCCACGATGGTGCGTCCCTGGTTGTCAAGGCGCGAGCGTTGAAGCAGCTCAGCCTCTTCGGTCACGGTGTTGTAGTAGCCCAACTCAGAATAGATGTGGCTTCGCCCGGAATAGATGTCAGAGGGACCCACGATGTGTGCCCGTTTCAACTGTGTATCGTAGTAGAGCGAGTCAGTGGTAAGGTGCATCTGCTTGTCGACCATATCGACGGCATAGTAGAAGATGGCCATTTTCGTGTCAGTGTGATATTCGCCCCAGTCGCTGATAAGCGTTGTAGAGCCGTCGACGAGCCGTCCGCCATTCTGGAAATAGCCCTGGCTCCAGATGCGGTCGTAGTAGAGCTCGTCGGTATAAAGGGTGGTCTTACGGTGGCGCAGCACCACATTGTCCTTTGCCTCCATCATCTGCTGATTGCCGTCGTAATAGCCTTGGTCGCTGGTGAGCGAGAGGGTGTCGCCCTGCACCATGCGCACATGTCCCCAGGCCTCGAACGAGTTGGTGTTCTCGAAAAAGTTGGCACTGTCGCAGTAGAGGCGAGCACCATCGTGCTCAAATTCCACCGAGCCCCGCAGCACCTGTGCGCCGTTGTTGCGCCAGCGGTCGTAGCTTAGCTCATCGGCATGTATGAGGTAGACGCGCTTGGGGTCGTTGGGGGGTATGGCAGCCGACCGCCACACGGTGGCAGCATAGGAGAACAACACGCACAGCACACAGAGAAGCACCATGACGATGCTTCTGCTGTTTCTGTTTATGTTGTCAGTTAACTTCAAACTTCTTACTTCTTACTCCTCATCACCTGATACTTTCACCTCACCCAGCCATCATACTGGAACTGGCAGTCGCGGTACTGGTCGTTGAGTCGGACATAGGTGCTTTTTATCTTTTTCTCCACCCAGTCATGGAGGAACTGTTCGCGCCGCTTTTCCAACACCAGGTTTTTCATCACCTGGAAGTCCTCGGTAATGTCGGCCTTATGTCCCGGCACGCGGTTCTTCAGTTTAGCAATGACACAAACCGTCTTTCCCCGTTCGTTGATCATGGTAAAGGGCGCCGACACCTGTCCCACTGAGAGCGTGTCGATGGCACGTGCCACTTCTGTAGGCAGCTCACGCATTTCAAAGCGCGATGTCTGAGTGCGCTGGTCGGTTCTGTTGGCCATGAGTCCGTGGTTCAGGCGTGTATCCTTGTCGTCGGAGATAAGGGCCACAGCATCTTCGAAGGTGAAAGTCCCAGTGAAGGTATTGCGGATGAGCGGGGGTGCCACACCCTCACGTATGTTCGTAGCCAGCGAGTCGAGGAGGCTTAGCGAGGCGTTGATGGCTGAGTCGCCCACAACGGGCTTGCGCAGTATGTGGCGCACCTTTATCTTGTCGCCGCGCTTGTCGATGAGCTGGATAATGTGGAAGCCGAACTCCGACTCCACAATCTTCGACACCTTTGTAGGATCGGTAAGGTTGAAGGCCACGGTGGCGAAGGCTGGGTCGAGGATGCCTCGTCCCACATAGTCCATCTCACCGCCCATGCGGCTGGAGCCAGGGTCTTCAGAGTATAGTCGTGCGAGGGTAGAGAACGATGTCTCGCCACGGTTGATGCGCTCGGTGTACTGTCGCAGCTCGTCTTTCACGCGGTTAATCTCCTCAGGAGTAACCCTCGGTGTCTGCGTGATAATCTGCACTTCCACGGCGGTAGGCACGAAAGGAATGCTGTCCTGCGGCAGGTCGCGGAAGTAACGGCGCACCTCAGCAGGGGTGACATTGATGTCCTGCACCAGCTTCTGCTTCATGCGCTGTATGAGCAGCTGGTCGCGCAGGTCGTCGTGCATGGACTGCCGTATCTGGCTGAGGCTCTGGCGGCGGTACTCCTCCAGCTTCTCGCGCGAGCCCACCTGCTCCACCATATACTCTATGCGGTCCTCTATCTCGGCAGCGATGTCGTTCTCGGTGACATCCTTATCAATACTATCGATGGCGGCCTGATGGAGGAAGAGTTTCTGCACGGCTATCTGCTCAGGGATGGCGCAGTCGGGGTCGCCCTCCCAGCGCATGCCCTCCATGGAGGCCTGTATGCGCGTCACCTCGATGTCGCTCTTGAGTATGGCCTCATCGCCCACCACCCATACCACCTCGTCAACAATACTGCTAAGAGAGTCCTGAGGGTTGGGAGCGACAGAGCCACCGGGTCCCATGGAGCCAGCGGGCCTCATGGAAGTGAGAAGTGCAAGGAGCGGGACAAGAATCAGAAAGGCTTTCTTCATTGATGCGCATTAACGGTTTTCAGTACATCCTGATTTACTTGGAAGGTGTAGCGTTTTCTCAGCTCTGCCACCCAGTCGCGTTCGAGCTGCTCCTGATAGTCGGCCACCACGAGACCGCGCACGTCGGTATAGTCTTCAGGGCCTTTCTTCAGCAGCTTGCCATAGTGAGCATCAATGGGATAGTCGGCCAGCGCCTTCACCGTGGTGTCTTTCTTGAACACCACCTTGTCGATGTAGGGATGGTCGCCACACTTGAAGATGCCCTTCTCCACGCGGATGCGGATGACGGAGTCGGCGTTGAAGGTGGTGCGCAGTGCCTCTGCCCACTGGTCGAAAGGCAACTTCTTCACGCAGTTCTTCACGGCCTTCACGTCGCCCTTGGTCTTCACGTGGTAAGCTATGCCCTTGAAGCGTGGCTCGTCCCAAGCATAGTTGCTGCGGTGGGCAGCAAAGTAGGCAGCCAGTCCTGCATCGTCCTTGGCAGCCTTGTCCCACACGAGGGCATTGCTTATCTCATAGAGCAGCAGACCGTCGTGGTACTCCTGTATGAGATAGCGCAGCTCCATGTCGCCCTGTGCCAGCGAGTCGGCCTTCTGTGCCATAAGCTGCTGCATGGTGACGGTGCCACCGGCAGCCTCCACCTGCTGAGCCACCTTCTGCTGTGCTATCTGGTCGCGCATGTTGCGCTGTTCCATGAAACGGAAGATGGCATCGTGATGAAACTCAAAGGGTTCGAGCATCTTACGTCCACGCAGCTGAATGATGTGATAGCCAAAAGGCGACTTGACCACTGGCGACACCTGGCCGGAGTCGGCAAGGGCAAAGGCAGCGTCTTCAAACTCCTTGACGAGCTGGCCGTGCTGCACGAAGGGCAGTTCGCCGCCCTGACGTGCCGAACCGGGATCCTGCGAGAGGCGTGTGGCCAGGTCGGAGAAGTCGGCGCCGCTCATCAGAGCATTGTAGATAGAGTCGATGCGCACTTTTGCAGCATCCCACTCTGCCTGCGGTGCCTGCTGGTCGGCCCGTATGAGTATGTGTGCAGTCTTGATGAGCCCATCAGGGCCTATGCGTTCCACCGTCTCATTATATATCTTACGGGCCTCGGCTTCCATGTCGTTGTCGGTAACGAGCATGGGCAGCACCTGCTGGTCGCGATACTGAGCGAACTCCTGCTGATAGCTGGTGAGCGTGTCATAGCGCGCGTCGAGGGCAGCAAACACCTTCAGTTTGTAGTTGATGAAAAGGTCGACATACTCCTCAATGCTTTTCTTGTCGATGACACCCTCAGAGTTGTTCTTGTTATAGGAGTACTCGAACTCTGAACGGGGCACAGGCACGCCGTTGACGACCATAATGACTGGGTCTGACTGCGCCGCTACACGGCTAAAGAATAATGAAAAAAGAATAAATAACAAACCTATCGGCTTCATATCAACTGATATATTTTTCATTTTTTCTTATTGTTTTTAATGATGATATTATTATTCTGATTATTTCGTCTATCTCTACTTTTAATGATTGATAAATCTTTTCGTCAAGAAAACCTGTTCTACTCAAAATGACAATCCAATAAGATGTTTCACTTGCTTCTTTTAACGAAATATTTAACTTACTAGCGAAATCTGCTTTGCTCTGCCCATACATTGCCTCATGCGCATTCGCTCCAATACTTGTTCCACATCTCAACAATTGTTTAGACATCACAAACTCTTTTTTTTCATTTTGCAAGTACTGATAGCATTTAACAATCCTTATTGCAAATGAAATAGTTTTCTCCAAAAGAACATTTTCCTTCTCCATACCCCAACAAGGTTTAATCTTTGTTCTTTATTATTTTATATTTAGCCATGCAATGGCGCAGAATAGTTAGGAGCTTCACTGGTGATGGTGATGTCGTGGGGATGGCTCTCCTGCACGCCGGCATTGGTGATGCGTGTGAACTTAGCGTCGTGGAGGGCGTTGATGTTGGCGGCGCCGCAATAGCCCATGCCAGAGCGCAGGCCGCCAGTGAGTTGGTAGATGACCTCCTGCACCGTTCCCTTGTAGGGTACACGTCCGGCAATGCCCTCCGGCACTAGCTTCTTCACGTCTTTCGTGTCGCTCTGGAAATAGCGGTCCTTCGAGCCGTGCTCCATGGCTTCGAGCGACCCCATGCCACGGTAGCTCTTGAACTTACGTCCGTTGAAGATAATCGTTTCGCCGGGGCTCTCCTCGGTGCCTGCCACAAGCGAGCCTATCATCACGCAGGAGCCGCCAGCAGCCAATGCCTTCACCACATCGCCAGAATAGCGCAGTCCGCCATCGGCAATGAGAGGAACATCAGTGCCTTTCAGTGCGCTGTACACATCATAAACAGCCGACAGCTGGGGGACGCCTACGCCAGCCACCACACGAGTAGTGCAGATGCTGCCAGGGCCTATGCCCACCTTCACTGCGTCGGCACCGTTTTCCACGAGCATGAGCGCAGCCTCGCCCGTAGCGATGTTGCCCACCACGATGTCAATGTCATGGAACGACGCCTTGGCTTCGCGCAACTTCTCCACGACACCCTTCGAGTGTCCGTGGGCTGTGTCTATGACGATGGCGTCGGCCCCGGCACTGACCAGAGCCTGCATGCGGTCGAGCGTATCGGCTGTCACGCCCACGCCGGCAGCCACGCGCAGGCGCCCTTTGTCATCCTTGCATGCCATGGGCTTGTCCTTGGCCTTGGTAATGTCCTTATAGGTGATGAGCCCCACGAGGTGGTTGTCCTTGTCCACCACGGGCAGCTTTTCTATCTTATGTTCCTGCAGTATCTGAGCCGCGTCGGCAAGATTGGTCTGCTGATGGGTGGTGACAAGGTTCTCCTTGGTCATTATTTCATCCACGGGGCGGTCGAGTCGGCGCTCGAAGCGCAGGTCGCGGTTGGTAACGATGCCCACCAGCTGCTTCTGGTCGTTCACCACGGGAATGCCTCCAATGTGATACTCCGACATAATGTCGAGGGCCTGCGCCACGGTGCTTCCCAAGGGAATGGTGACGGGGTCGTAGATCATTCCGTTCTCGGCACGCTTCACGATAGCCACCTGGCGTGCCTGCTCCTCAATGGGCATGTTCTTGTGAATGACGCCAATGCCGCCCTCGCGTGCAATGGCGATGGCCATCTGACTCTCGGTGACGGTGTCCATGGCAGCAGTCACGAAGGGCACGTTCAGCTCAATGTTTCTCGAAAAACGGGTTCTCAGCTCCACCGTCTTCGGCAGTACTTCCGAGTAGGCGGGAATCAACAGGACGTCATCGAAGGTGAGACCGTCCATCACAATCTTGTCTGCAATAAATGAAGCCATAAAAAGTACCTTTTTGAATATTGCGTGCAAAGGTACGAATATTATTTGAGATTTGAGATTCGAGATTTGAGATTTATACCGTGCCTTGGTAATTTTTAACACAAATAGGCCAAATCTCAATCCTCGAATCTCAATTCTCAGCTCAGTTTGCCATGTCGCTGATGAACTTGATGCGCACCAAGCGTATCTCGTCCTCGGGTATATCGGCCCCAAACTCCTGATAGGCGGCCTCCAGGTCGTCTTTCTCCTGGTCGGCAAAGAAGTCGCAGATGTCGGCCACGTCGTCGGGGTCCATAATCTCGTTGAGGAAGTAGTCGATGTTTATCTTGTTGCCGCTATAGAGCACAATGCCCTCCAGCTCGTCGAGCAGTTCTTCGAAGTCGATGCCCAGCGCGTTGGCTATGTCGTCGAGAGCTATGCGGCGGTCTATGTTCTGCAGTATCTTCAGCTTGCGCATGCTGTCCTTGGCCTTTGTACGCACACGCAGGTCGGTCTGCCGTTCTATCTCGTTCTCATCACAATAGCGCTTTATCAAGTCGACGAACTCCTTGGCGTATGGCTGGCGTGTCTTTCCGTCGCCAACGCCCTGTATACTCTTCAGCTCTTCCAGGGTGACGGGATAGTAGGTGGCCATCTGCTCGATGCTCACATCCTGGAAGATGACGTATGGCGGCCGTTCCAGCTTGCGCGACCACTTGCGACGCAGGTCGTGCAGCATGGCAGACAGTGTGGGGTCGAGGGCACTAGTGCCTCCCTCTCCGCTGGCGTTGTCATCGTCTTCGCTGAATTCGTGGTCTTCCACCACCATAAATGATTTCGGCGACTTTATGAAGCGCTTGCCGGCGGCAGTCACCTTCAGCAGTCCATAGTTTTCCACCTCCTTGTGCAGGAAGCCCATGATAAGAGCCTGGCGTATGACGGGATTCCATATCTTCGGGTTCTCGTCCTCGCCAGAACCGAATTCATCGAGTTCGTCATGGTGATGGGCCACTATCTCGTCGGTCTCACGCCCCATGATGAAGTCGAGCACATAGTCCTGCCTGAAGTTCTCCTTGATGGCGAGCACTGCCTGCAAGGCGATGACCAGCTGCTTACTAGCCTCAATCTTCGTGCCAGGATGCAGACAGTTGTCACAGTTGTGGCAGTTGTCTGCCTTATACTCCTCGCCGAAGTAGTTGAGCAGCATCTTTCGGCGGCACACGCTGGTCTCGGCATAAGCTGCCGTCTCCTGCAGCAGCTGTCGCCCAATGTCCTGCTCGGCCACGGGCTTGCCCTCCATAAACTTCTCCAGCTTCTGGAGGTCCTTGTGCGAGTAGAAGGCTATGCATATTCCCTCACCGCCGTCGCGCCCTGCGCGTCCCGTCTCCTGATAGTAGCCCTCAAGGCTCTTTGGAATGTCGTAGTGTATGACAAAGCGTACGTCGGGCTTGTCGATGCCCATGCCAAAGGCAATGGTGGCCACGATGACGTCGATTTTCTCCATGAGGAAATCATCCTGCGTCTGCGTACGTGTAGCAGTGTCAAGACCGGCATGATAGCACTGTGCCTTGATGTCGTTGGCACGCAACACGTCGGCCAGGTCTTCCACCTTTTTGCGCGACAAGCAGTATATGATGCCGCTCTTGCCCGTGTGCTGCTTAATGAAGCGCACTATGTCCTTGTCAATGTCCTTTGTCTTCTGCCGCACTTCATAGTAGAGGTTCGGCCGGTTGAACGACGACTTGAACTCCTTGGCGTCGACGATGCCAAGGCTCTTCTTGATGTCGCTGCGCACCTTGTCGGTGGCAGTGGCAGTGAGGGCAATAACGGGAGCCTTTCCTATCTCATTGATGATAGGCCTTATGCGGCGGTATTCGGGGCGGAAGTCGTGTCCCCACTCCGATATGCAGTGCGCCTCGTCGATGGCATAGAACGATACCTTCACCGTGCGCAGGAATTCCACGTTATCCTCTTTCGTCAACGACTCTGGTGCCACGTACAGCAATTTGGTGCGCCCTTCGCGCACATCGGTCTTCACCTGGTCGATGGCAGTCTTGTTGAGCGACGAGTTAAGGAAATGCGCCGTTCCCTCCTGCTCGCTCAAGTGGGCAATGAAGTCCACCTGATTCTTCATCAGCGCAATGAGCGGAGAAATGACAATGGCCACGCCGTCCATGAGGAGCGACGGCAACTGATAGCACAGGCTCTTGCCACCTCCCGTGGGCATAAGCACGAAGGTGTCGTTACCATCGAGCACATTGCGTATGATGGCTTCCTGGTCTCCTTTGAAAGTGTCGAAGCCAAAGTACCTCTTCAGTGCTTCGGTCAGGTTAGTTGTCTTGGTCATAGGCTTAGATAGTATTATTCTAAATGCGACTTTCCGAGCTGTTCCTCTACATACGTTTTGGTTACCTCAAAATTCTTTACTTTCTTCGATGGCACCTCAAACATGGCATCCATCATCACACTCTCCACGATGGAGCGCAGTCCTCGCGCGCCCAGCTTGTATTCCACGGCCTTGTCAACGATGGTCTCCAAGGCGTCATCGGTGAATGTCAGTGTCACGCCATCCATATCAAAGAGTTTCTTATACTGCTTGACGATGGAGTTTTTCGGTTCCACCAGAATGCGCCGCAGCGCAGGTCGGTCGAGCGGGTTCAGATAGGTGAGTATGGGCAGTCGTCCTATTATCTCGGGTATCAGTCCGAAGGACTTCAGGTCTTGTGGCTGCACATATTTCATCAGTTCATCCTTGTCAATTTTCCTTATATTCTGCACCGAGTTATAGCCCACGGTATGGGTGTTCAGGCGCTGCGCTATCTTCCGTTCTATTCCATCAAAGGCACCACCGCAGATGAACAGGATGTTGCGGGTGTCAACAGCCACATACGCCTGGTCGGGATGCTTTCGCCCGCCCTTCGGCGGCACGTTCACCGAAGTGCCCTCCAACAGCTTCAGCAGTCCCTGCTGCACACCCTCGCCGCTCACGTCACGGGTGATAGAGGGGTTGTCCTGCTTGCGGGCTATCTTGTCTATCTCGTCAATGAACACGATGCCGCGCTCAGTGGCATCCACCTTGTAGTCGGCCACCTGCAGCAGGCGAGTGAGAATGCTCTCCACATCCTCGCCCACATAGCCTGCTTCGGTGAAGACTGTGGCGTCGACAATGGTGAAGGGCACGTCGAGCAACTTGGCAATGGTGCGCGCCAGCAGTGTCTTTCCTGTGCCGGTAGCACCCACCATAATAATATTCGACTTCTCTATCTCCACACCGTCATCCTTGTCCTTGGGCTGCTGCAAGCGCTTGTAGTGGTTATACACGGCCACTGAAAGGAAGCGCTTGGCCTCATCCTGGCCAATGACGTACTGGTCGAGATATGCCTTTATCTCCGTCGGCTTGGGCACACGCTGCAAGCTGAAGGGCTCTTTGTCCTTCTTCGGACTGCCATCGTAGCCCGCCTCTTTTACTATATTATATGCCTGCAGGGCGCAGTCCTCACATATATAGCCGTTGATACCCGTGATGAGCAGTTTCACCTCACGGTCGCTACGCCCGCAGAAATTACATGTCTTCTTCACTATTTCAAATTAGTAATTAGTAATAAATAATTAGCAATTACGATTTGCCTGCATGCCCCTTCTTGGCAGAAAGTCCATGCGCGGTGAACTCAGTTCTTTCACTATGCCATCATCATTACTAATTGCCCATTACTAATTACTCATTATTTAATATAATTACTCATTATTTCTTCACCAGCACCTGGTCTATCATCCCGTATTCCTTGGCCTCTTCGGCTGTCATCCAGTAGTTGCGGTCGCTATCGGCCCACACCTTGTCAAAGTCAGTGTGAGAGTGCTCGGCAATGATGGTATACAGTTCCTTCTTCACCCGCTGTATCTCGCGTGCCTCAATCTCGATGTCGCTGGCCTGTCCCTGCACGCCGCCCAGAGGCTGGTGTATCATCACGCGGCTGTGGGGCAGAGCCGAGCGCTTACCTTCCTTGCCTGCCACAAGGAGCACGGCAGCCATCGAGGCAGCCATGCCTGTGCAGATAGTGGCCACATCGCTCTGAATGAACTGCATGGTGTCGTAGATGCCCAGACCTGCCGACACGCTGCCACCGGGAGAGTTGATGTAAACGTTCACATCCTTGCCGGGATCCACCGAGTCAAGGTAGAGCAGCTGTGCCTGCAGCACATTGGCGGTATAGTCGTTCACCTCAGTGCCGAGGAAGATGATGCGGTCCATCATCAGTCGGCTGAACACGTCGAGCTGCGTCACGTTCAGCTGGCGCTCCTCCAGGATGTAAGGGTTCATGTACTGGGCCTGTGCGGCCATCACATCGTCTACCAGCATACCGTCAAGGCCACGATGCTTAGTAGCGTATTTTCTGAAATCGTTCATATTTTTCACTGTTGTTTTTCCGTTTAAGATACAAAGTTAATAAAAAAGTTCGGACTAACGAATTTTTTTAAGATTTTTTTTGCGTTTTTTTTGCTTACTTGTTCCTTAGGCGCAGCCGAAGGCACTTCCGCTTCCATATAACGATATACTCTGCACAAAAATGATGGCGCCCGTAGACGCGGGAGTGATGGCGCCCGTAGACGCGGGAGTGATGGCGCCCGTAGACGCGGGAGTGATGGCGCCCGTAGGCACTCCCCTCCCATGTAGGGGAGGGGCAGGGGTGGGGTCAGTATTATCCCTATCCGCTTACTCAAGGGTCCCTCTCACCCCTTCGGCTTGGGGTAAAGACCGCCCTCAATGTATAGTCTAACCTGCGCTTCTTCAAGCCCTTAGAAAGATACTGACCCCACCCCTACCCCTCCCCTACAAGGGAGGGGAGGGCCTACGGAATCCCTGCCGAAGATACTTTCGCTCGGAAGAACAAAAGAAAACCGAGTTTTTCTTTTGTTTTTCGCTCGCTTATTCGTACCTCTGGCTGTGCCGAAAGTACTTTCGCTCGGAAGAACAAAAGAAAAACGAGTTTTTCTTTTGTTTTTCGCTCGCTTATTCGTACCTTTGCAGTCACCAAGTGGGAACTTCGGCATTCCTGCTAACAGACAACCATAGTTATAAGAAGCAATAATACGACGAGGAACATGACACACAAGGCTGGATTTGTAAACATAGTGGGAAATCCCAACGTAGGCAAGAGCACGCTCATGAACCAACTGGTGGGCGAGCGAATCTCCATTGCCACCTTCAAGGCGCAGACCACGCGCCACCGCATTATGGGCATCGTCAACACACCCGACATGCAGATAGTATTTAGCGACACCCCCGGTGTGCTGAAGCCCAACTACAAGCTGCAGGAGTCGATGCTCGCCTTTAGCGAGAGCGCCCTCGCCGACGCCGACGTGCTGCTCTACGTCACCGACGTGGTGGAGAACCCCGAGAAGAACATGGACTTCCTGGAGAAGGTGCAGAAGATGACCACGCCCGTGCTGCTACTCATCAACAAGATTGATGAGCTGAAAGCCCCCCAACCCTCCACCGAGGGAGCCGCAGCTGCCAGCAAAGCTAAAGGGGCTTCCTCTGGCACAGCAATGGGGCCCGACGCTTGGCTTGCTCACATCGTGGAGCGCTGGCACGCGCTGCTGCCCAATGCCGAGATACTACCCATCTCAGCTAAAAACAAGTTTGGCATCGACATGCTGCTCAAGCGCATACAGGAGCTGCTGCCCGAGAGTCCTGCCTTCTTCGACAAAGACCAGCTCACCGACAAGCCCGCCCGATTCTTCGTGTCAGAAATCATTCGCGAGAAGATTCTGCTCTACTACGACAAGGAGATACCTTACTCCGTAGAGGTGGCGGTGGAGCGTTTCAAGGAAACAGACAAGCAGATTCATATCAATGCCGTCATCTACGTGGAGCGCGAATCACAGAAGGGCATCATCATTGGCCATCAGGGCGTGGCGCTGAAGAAGGTGTCGACCGAGGCCCGCAAAGCCCTGGAGAAATTCTTCGACAAGCATATCTTCCTCGAAGTGTACGTGAAAGTAGACAAAGACTGGCGCTCATCAAAGAAAGAACTCGACAATTTCGGCTACAACCCTGAGTAATACTTTATTAATGTTCGCGCGCGAATACCAGAGCCATGGCGGTGGAAGCGAGCTCATCACATCCCAATATAGATTATCCGCGAAGAAGTGTGACTGATGCTGCAGCGCAAGAAAGGCCAGGGTGTTTTAAGATTTGTTGAATGAAACAAATTGAAAACACTGTTTCAGTAACACAACAACAACACAAATGACTGTTTTCTCGCGCGCGCGTTATCACGCGCGTGAGTGCTTGGTGCTTGCACCACTTGCACCACTTTGAAGTGATGATTCATGTATTTTGTGTGGTGGCCTCCCGTGAAAATTTCGCGCCCTCCCGTGAAAATTTCGCGCCCTCCTGTGAAAAAAAGTGGCCGCCAAATTTTGCTGGGAGGCCTCCGCGTTTTACAAAAGAGGTGCAAGTGGTGCAAGCACCATGCAGTCACACGCGCGTAAAAACGCGCGCGTAAAGGCGGGGCTTGAATAAGCGCAATATAAGCATTACATTGAGTGCAGTCAACACCCCACCCCTACCCCTCCCCTGATACCCTGATAGGGGCGGGGAGTGCCTACGGGCGCCCTTAGCGCCTGAGTTTGCACAATCACAGTCTGAGTTTGCACAGTCAAGGCCTGAGTTTGCACAGTCAAGGCCTGAGTTTGCACAATCACAGTCTGAGTTCGGGCAGTCAGCGCCTGAGTTCGGGCTGCCTCTTTTGGATGAATGGTTAGGAAGTTCTTACCCTGCAAGCGGCAAACCGTCTCTCCGCTAAAAAGAGTTAAATCATCATAAAGAACATTGTCAATTCAAAGAAAATAGCTACCTTTGCACCACTACTTGAGCTAACAACTAAAAAACACAATAGAATGACAAAGAAATGGACATTCATGGCAGCTTGTGGCCTCGCGCTGACAAGTATGTTTTGCGTGTCGTGTAAGGACATTGCCGACGATGACCACTACGCACCGCCGTCGTGGCTGAAAGGCAACGCCTGGCAGGTGATGGAGAACGACGGCCAGCACAATACGTTTCTGAAGGCCATAGAGCTCACAGGCTATAAGCCCATCGTCAGCGGACAGACCATCCTCACCGTGATGGCTGCCGACGACCAGGCATGGAAAGCTTTCCTTAACGACGAAGGCTACAGCTCGGTGGAGGAGATGTGGCAGCAAAACCCAGTGAGACTGAAGAAAACCGTGGGCTACCACCTGATGTACTATGCCTACGACTGGCAGAAGCTGGTGAACTTCCGACCCAACGAGGGCGACGGTGCCACCGAGGAGGCGCGCCAGCAGAACGCCGGACTGTGGTATAAACACCGCACACGCTGTCAGGACGACATGGAGCAGGTGCGCGGACGGCTCAGCGGACAGGACACCACGCTCACTGTCTATCACTACGAGCGTTTCCTGCCTGTGTTCTCCAACAAGTTTTTCGAGACAACAGGCATCGAAGCCACAAAAAACTACACGTATTTCTTCCCCAACAGCCAGTGGACCGTCAATAACGGCGATGGCTTCCAGGTGGCCAACGCCAGCGTCACCGACAAGGCGGCCGTGGTCACCGACAACGGCTATCTCTACCATGTGAACCAGGTTATACGCCCCTTGGAGACCATCTACCAAACGCTCAGGCAGAACCCCGACTACAGCGATTTCATCGGTCTTTACGACCAGTATGCGCAGTTCGCCCCCGCCGCCACCGAGACCAGCGACAACGTGGGACGGCCCGTCTACCTGGTGGTGCACACACCGCTGCCCAACATTGCCTGCGAGTGGCCCACCACCAACTACCGCAACATGAGCGAGCTCTCCAGTGTAGGCTACACCATCTTCGCCCCTTCAAACCAGGGCATCAGCAGATTCTTCGAGAGCTACTGGACAAAGGAGGGAGGCTACGCCACGCTTAAAGACCTCGACCCCCTGGTGACACAATACTTTATTATGCAGTCGTTTGCCGACGGCACCACCATACGTTTCCCCGAAGAGATAAATCGAGGGCTCGTGCAAACCGCCTTTGGCACCCCCGTCACCATCGACCCCGACCATGTGGACGACCGGCTGATGTGCGAGAACGGCGTGGTGTACGGCATGAAAGAGATGGAGGCCCCTGCCGTCTTCCGCAGCGTGGTGGGCCAGGCTTTTCGCGACACCACCTTCCAGTGCTTCCTCTATACCCTCGACAAGAGCGACCTCATTCTATCGCTGGCTTCGAACAAGACCAACTTTCTTGTACTCATGCCCACCAACAAGCAGTACCACCAGAACGAGCCGCAGATGCGCGTCAACACAACCACTGCAGGACGGCTGCTTGAAGTGTACAGCGACGAGAACGGCAACTTTGCCACCATGGGTCAGGGGCAGGCACAGGCCATCGTAAACATGCACACGGCGCAGGGCAGCGTGGCCCTGGGAGTGAGAGCCACCGAGGTGTACGAAACCAACATTGCCTTCAACTACTGGTTTGTGCACGACGGCAAGATTACTACCAACGCCCGCTTCAACCAGCAGCTCAACCCCGCCTACGAGGGCAATCCCTTCGTGAGCTTCAAAGAACTCAAACCCCACTTCTACACCGGTGTAGAAGGCGCTGACACGTGGAGCAACGGCATGGCCTACACCTACGACAGCGACGACCTCTTCGCCGAGCAGAGCGGCGACGGTCTGGAGCACCTGCTGTCAGTGGGCAACGACAAAAACTACGAATACTACCTCTTTGCACAGCTGCTGCAGAAGGCAGGACTGGTGAGCGGCGGAGCCATGCCCTCACTAGCCAGCGAGGGCAACCGCATGGTGGTGTTCGTGCCCACCAACGAAGCCATCAAGGCACACCTCGGCAGCATTCCCGGATGCAGCAGCCTGAGCGTGGCCGACGACTACACCCTGAGCGGCAACATAACCAGCAACAACAAGACGCTGCTGGCCAACTATCTGAGAAACTACTTCGTATCGTCGCTGATGAACACCATCACCACCTACCCCTATCCCGGCTCGCCCATGCATGGTACTTTCCTCACCATGAGCGGCGAGAAGCTGGTCATCAGCAACGACGGACAGACGCAGCAGGACAACGGCACAATAAGCGTGGGGCTGCAGGGAGCAGAGCGCGTGCCCGTCAGCAGCAAGTACTTCTGCCTGCCCTTCGCCTTCAGCGACGGCTGCATGCAGCTCATCGACGGAATTTTGTAGGAGTAAGGAGTTTGGAATTATGAAGAACAGAATCAACAATAGCCGGCGCAGACCATTGTGCATGATGCAGCGTGCATTGTGCACTAGCTATATGAAACGACTGTTGATAGGCTTATCACTTATCGTCTGTCACTCGTTGTTTAGCAGTGTAGCTGCGCAGACCATCACCGGCACGGTCTACGAGATGTTCGCCGGGCAGAAGGAACCCGTGATGGGAGCCAACGTGGTGCTGGTGAACCAGCAGAACCGCTACGTGAAGGGTGCCGTGACCGACATCAACGGACAGTACCGGCTGCAAGTGCCCGACGACGCCAAGAACCTGCGTGTGCAGGTGAGCTACATAGGCATGAAGACACAGAGCGTGAAGTACACCGGACAGACCGTGCAGAACTTCACGCTGGAGAATCAGGCCGTCATACGCGAGGTGCAGGTAACCGGACAGCGCGGCGGCCGCGACGGCATGGGCGTGAGCCGCATGGAGCAGACATCGGCCGTGCAGCGCATCGACCTCACCGCCATCGTTGAAACGGCTCCCGTGACCAGCGTAGAGGAGGCACTGCAGGGACAGATAGCCGGTCTTGACATCAACCTGGGCGGCGACCCCGGCGCACGCAGCTCCATACGCATACGCGGCACCAGCTCGCTCTCAGCCAGCAACGAGCCGCTCATCGTCATCGACGGTGTGCCACAGGACGTGGACATCAGCGAGGACTTCAACTTTGCCACAGCCAACGAAGAGGACTTCGGCGCACTGCTCAACATCGCACCCGCCAACATTGAGTCGATAGAGGTGCTCAAGGACGCATCGGCCACAGCCATCTACGGCACCAAAGGTGCCAACGGCGTGCTGCTCATCAACACCAAGCGCGGAGCCATGGGCAAGACCAAGTTCTCGTTCTCCAGCAAGTACACCGTCAAGCGCGAGCCTGAGAGCATACCACTGCTCAGCGGTCCACAATACGTGGCCATGATGCAGGACGCCATCTGGAACGCCGCCAACGCCAAGGGCGTGAACAGCGCCGCCAACGAGATGAACATGCTCTTCAACAACCTGGAGCTGAACTACGACCCCACCTACCGCTACTTCGACGAGTACAACACCGACACCGACTGGCTGGAGGCCGTAAAGAAGAATGCCATCATCACCGACAACAACTTCTCTATGACGGGCGGCGGCGAGAAAGCCGTCTACAAACTCAACCTGGGCTACTACGACGAACAGGGCACCACGCGCGGCACCGGCGTGCAGCGTCTCTCGGCAGGAATGAAAATCACCTATAAGTTCAGCGACCAGCTGCGCGTGCGCACTGACTTCAGCTTCTCCAACACCCGCAAGGAAGCCAACGTGCTCGACGATGCCCGCTCCATGGCACAGCGCAAGATGCCCAACCTTAGCCCCTACTGGATAGACCCAGTGACCAAGGAACCCACGGGCGTATACTTCACTCAGCAGAGCGACTTCCAAGGAGCCTTCAGCAGCAACTACAACCCCGTGGCACTGGTGGATAAAGGCTACAACAACACCACGCAGCGCCAGGAGAAGATGACCATCACACTCGAGTACGACTTCCCCTTCAACCTGCAGTACCAGGGCTGGGTGTCGATGAACATGAGCACCACGAAGAACAAAAAGTTCCTGCCGCAGGAAGCCACCGGCGTGCTCTGGACCAGCAGCAACGCCAACCGCTCGACCGACGCCACCAGCGACGCCTTCGCCCTGCAGACAGAGAACAAGCTGCTCTACAACAATACCTTTGCCGAAAAGCACAAGCTCATAGCCACCGCCCTGGTGCGCACCAACGACAGCCAGAGCTTCAGCTACAGCAGCGCCACCTATGGCAACGCCTCGCCACAGCTCAGCGACCCCGTGGTGGGCAGCGTCGTGGCATCGTCGGGATCGGGCCGCAGCGAGCGCCGCTCCATATCACTCATCACGCAGGCCGTCTACAGCTTCGACTCTCGCTACGTGCTGCGAGCCACCCTCAACCGCGAGGGCAACAGCACCATGGGCAAGGAGAAGCGCTGGGGCACCTTCCCCGCCTTCGGTCTGGCATGGAACGCAGAGCAGGAGCACTTCTGGAGCGAGTCAACCAAGCGATGGCTCACCACAGCCAAGCTGCGCGTGGGCTACGGATGGAGCGGCACGTCGCCCTCAGGAGCCAGCATCTATCTGGGAGCCTACAAGAGCCTGGGCCAGTATATGAACATGCCAGCCATCGTGCCCGACCGCATGCAGCTCGACAACCTGAAGTGGGAGACCACGCGCGAGGCCGACCTCGGCATAGACCTCAGACTCTTCGACCGTCTGAGCCTCACCGTCGACTACTACGACAAGCAGACCAGCGACATGCTGCTCAAGGACACGAAGCTGCCACTGAGCACCGGCTACAGCTCGGTGAAGTACATCAACAGCGGAAAGATGGAGAACAAGGGCATAGAGCTGCGCCTCGACTACGAGGTGCTGCGCAGTAAGGACTGGACGATATCTGTCAACGGCAACGTGAGCCGCAACGTGAACAAGGTGAAGGAGCTGCCTTCCACATGGGTCATGGACAACTACTCCTTCGGCAACGGCAACTATGCCCTGCGCATCGTGGAGAACGCCCCCGTGGGCGCCTTCTACGGCTACCGCTACCTGGGCGTATACCAGAACACCGGCGAGACCTACGCCCGCGATGCCGAAGGACACATCATGACCGACTGGCAGCAGCAGAACATCGTGATGAAGAACGGTACAGAGCAGGTATACCCCGGCGATGCCAAGTATGAGGACGTGAACCACGACGGCGTCATCAACGAGAACGACATCGTATACCTGGGCAACGCCAACCCGAAGTTCTTCGGCGGCGGCGGCTTCCAGGTGCGATGGAAGCAGCTCACCCTCACCACCTTCTTCTACGGACGCTACGGGCAGAAGGTCATCAACGGTGCGCGCATCTCGCTGGAAAACATGCGCGGCAACGCCAACCAGAGCACCGCCGTGCTGCACCGCTGGCGCAATGAGGGCGACCAGACCGACATTCCCCGAGCACTCTACGGCATGGGCTACAACTACCTGGGCAGCGACCGTTTCGTGGAGGATGCCTCATTCCTACGCCTGAAGACCCTCTCGCTGAGCTACAACGTGCCCAAGGAATGGCTGAAGAAGGTGGGCATCACACGCCTCAACATCTTCGCCACCGGCTACGACCTGTTCACCTTCACCGGCTACAAGGGCCAAGACCCTGAGGTGCGCATGCCCAGCGCCACCAGCCTGGTGCGCGACAACGCCACTACGCCCGTGTCACGGCGCTATGCATTCGGTGTGAACCTGGACTTTTAGCGGCTGCGCCCTCAACAGCAAATGATAGATGAAAAATGGAAACAATAATTGAAAGAATAAATGAATAAGACAACAAAGATATACAAACGACAATTGATAGGTTTATCATTTATCATTTGTCATTTATCATTTAGCATGATGCTCACATCATGCAACGACTGGCTCGACGTACTGCCCAACAACGAACAGGTGACCGACGACTACTGGAAGTCGAAGGAAGATGTGGAGGCCGTCATCGCCTCAGGCTACTACTACATGCGCCAGTGCGTGCCCACCTTCGTGAAGTGGGGCGAGCTGCGCGGCGGCGCCATCTACACACAGAACACGGGCGACGCCAAGCTGCAGGACTTCAACATGACGCCCACACACGCCCTCTGCGACTGGAGCAACATCTATAAAGTAATAGGTCTGGCCAACAGCGTCATACTCTACGCTCCAGGCGTGAAGGACGACACTTACTACGATGCCATACGCAACTCACACCTGGCCGAGGCCTACTTCATGCGCGACTACTGCTACCTGCTCCTGGTGAAGAACTACCGCGACGTGCCCCTGGTGCTGCAAGCCTACGTCAATGACAAGGCTTCTTTCGACATAGCGAAGAGCAGCGAGAAGCAGATCATCGCACAGATAAAAGAAGACATTAAAACCATCCTCGCCACAGGAGCCGCCAAGGGAACCTATGAGGAGGAATGGGGCACGAAGGGCCGCGCCACAAAGTGGGCGCTCTATGCCCTCATGGCCGACGCCTGCCTATGGAGCGAGGACTACGACCAGTGCATAGAATACTGCGACCTCATACTCAACGCTACCGATGCTTTCAGGCCCGCCTTCATGACCGGTACCAACGACTGGTACTCTATCTTCTATCCCGGCAACAGCAACGAAAGCATCTTCGAGCTGAACTGGGACTACCCCACCTGGCAACAGAGCAACAACTTCGCCTCGCTCTTCACGCCCACAGGCTCGCCCGCACTGCGCCCCACGCCGCAGGCCAACGACATGATGAAGGCGGAGACGCAGGCACTGAAGGAGCAGGGATACACCGAGGACGGACGCATGGGACGCATGCTGCTGGCCACCTATGTGCCCGACAACGGACAGGTGAACGCCTGGCAGCTGAGCAACCAGCTCTTTATCTGGAAATACTACGGCACTGACGTGGCCGACATCTCAGGCGGTGCACGCGTGCATCAGGATGCCAACTACATTCTCTACCGTGTGGCAGAAATCATGCTCATGAAGGCACAGGCACTCACCATGAAGGGCGAAGGCTCGTGGGCAGAGGCCGTGACACTCATCAACAAGATACGCCGCCGCGCCGCACTCAATGACATGGACGGCAGCAACCTTGACGAGCTGATGCTGCTCGAGGAAATCATGCAGCAAAAAGAGCTGGAGTTCATGGCCGAGGGCAAGCGCTGGTACGACCTGCTGTGGTTTGGCCGCATTGGAGCACACAAGTATAAGGAACGCTTTATTGCCAAGGTGGTAGAAGGCAACGTGACCACGCGCCAGCAATGGATAGTGTCCGTGCTACAGGACGAGAACGCCTGGTATCTGCCCATACCGCAAGCCGACATAGAGCACAACAAGCTGCTGGAGCAGAACCCCTACTATGGCGGTCAGCGGCCTAAATGACAAACAATGAGCAACAGAATGGACACGCATACGCATCTCCCCTCCCTTGGGAGGAACTGATGGCAGGCCGATAACAAAAAAGAAAAACAAATATATGATTGCCAGAATAAATAAACGACAGCTGATAGGTTTATCATTTATCATTTGTCATTTGTCATGGAGCATGATGCTCACATCATGCGACAAGGATGTGTTCGACTTCAACAGCGACCCATTCAAGAACGACACCTACGCCGGAGCGCTCACCAGCCCCATCAGCACCTTCCTCGACGGGCAGGAAGGCTTCACGGAGTATGTGAAGGCCCTGCGCTATTCCGACATGTACAACGCCCTCAACCAGTCGTCGGCAGGCGTCAGTTTCACCGCCTTCGTGCCCAACAATGATGCCATGCATGAGTTCTACCAGCGGCGGGGCGTCGACAGCCTGCAGCAGCTGTCGCGTGAGTATGTGCGCCAGTTCGTGCTCTTCCACACAGTGAAAGACTCCATCCTGCCTGATGCTTTTGTGCAGAAGAAGCAGGTGGTAAACCTCACGTCATGGAGCCTGTCGGTGGACATTGACTCGCTCCATGCCGGACAAGCCATCATTGGAGGCGAGGGGCATGTGGTGGAGATGGGGCTGAGCGCCTTCAACGGCAAGGTGTACGTGCTCTCGCGCGCCATGACACCACTCGTAGAGACCGTATTCGACCGCATTGCCGACGGCGGGCGTTCCAACATCATGGTGGAGGCCTTGCGAGCCACAGGATGGGACAAGAAGTTGAGCACCTTCGCCGACACCACGCTCAACGCCGACAGACAGCGCGTCATTACACACTATTACTATACGGTGCTCAATGTGAGCGACGCCACCTTCCAGAAAGCCGGCATCGGCTCGCTCGACCAGCTACGCCAGCAACTGCAGCAGAACAGCCACAAAGAGCTAACGGCCGACTCGCTGCTGCGCGAATATGTGGGCTACCACATACTGGGCAACCAATACACCACCCAGGAGCTGGAAGCCATGAACGGGAGCGAACTGACTCGTATATGGAGCACATCAGCCAACAGCCAGGTGCTCACCATCACTTACGACAGCTTAGCCGCCAACGCTGACAACGCATTCACACTCAATGCTGCTGGGCAGCAGGCCCGATTCATCAGCGCCGCCTCGAATGTTCAAGGCACCAACGGCTTCGTACATGAGCTGGACGGCTGGCTGCCCGTGTGGGAACCAGAGCCCGCCGCCGTGCTATGGGATTTGGCCGACTATACTGAGATAAAAAACCTCGTTGATGCGCAGTACTACCAGCCCAAGGAGCCTACCAGCACTGAGCAGCGCTTCCGCGTGAGCCAGGCCGCCTGCTTCGAGTACGAGCTGGGCGAGGCGGGGTCGAAGAACCACAACTACAGCGACATAGACTACGTGACGTGCAAAAGCAATATGAAGGACGCCAACAACTACGACCGCCTGGTGTTTAACGTAGGCTATATGGGCAAGGTGACCATGAGCACGCCCACCATCGTGCGCGGCCGCTACCGCCTGGAGCTGACCATCGTCTACATGACCGGCAACAACTTCATGCGCCAGCAGACCGACGGCAATGGCGGACTGCTGAAGATGCAGTTTGACGACGACGATGCGCTGACCACCTTCACCGCGCCTTACACCAAGGTGCCCTCACCGCTGCCCGGCGTCTACACCAGCACCATCTTCGACGAGGTAGAGTTCACCGAGACCGCCGCCCACAAGTTCAGCTTCGTGGTGCTCGACCCCGCCGCCAGCACCAACAGCAACTTCAGCCTGCAGATGGACTGCATCAGGTTCGTGCCCATAGAGTAAGGCCACAGCAGAGCCGCACCGTCACTCACTCAGGAGAGTAATTACACAAAGAAACCAAGAAACAATACATATATAATATGAGAATTGCGAAATATCTGACTGAAAAGGCAAAAACACTGTTTCACTTTGCGGTCTGTATGCTCCTCCCCCTCGCAGGAGGAGGCGGGGTGGTGGTGTCCTGCGCTAACCTGGAGGATGACACCCACTACAAGCAGGCCGACAGCGAGATAGCCAACGAAGAACTGAAGATTGTGGGCTTGGGCAGCCGCGAGTACATGGCACAGCGCGGCGACCTCTCGCAGATGAATCAGCTGTTCGAGCAGCAGGGCATCTACGACGCGCTGAGCCAGAAGGGGCAGCTCTCCACACTGCTGGTCGTCACCAACGACTGCTTCAGCCAGCCAGAGGGCGACGCCGCCTTCATCACCCGCTCCCACGTGAGCGACATCAGCATCTCGCCCGCCAACCTGCAGGACGGCACACGACTGATGATGTGGCACGGCAAATACGTGAACGTGAGCATCGACTCGCTAGGACGCGAGGGCAACATTGCGGGCCACATATTCTTCAACAACGGAGCCGTGAGAGAGGTCATCAAGACCACCACCGGCTATATCTACATCATATCCGACATGATACAGACGCCCACCTCGCTGCGCGACTACATCGACCAGCTGCCTGCCGAGTACTCCGTGTTCCGCAACATGGTGCAGGCCAGCGGAGGGCGTGAGTTCGACCGTGCCCACTCCAAGGCCGTAGGCATCAACGAGCAGGGCAACACCGTATACGACTCAGTGTTCATCTACACCAACACGTTCTTCGACGCCGTGGGCTTCGACATGAACAGCGAGTCGCTCACCGCCACCCTGCTGCTCTGCTCCAACCAGGTCATCAGCGATGCGCTGGCCGACGCCCATGCCCGCCTGGAGCGTTGGCAGGCAGGCGATGCCAACCTGGGGCACCGCACGCCTACACACGACACGTGGCTGGGCTGCAACGACAGCATCATGCTGCAGTGGATTCTCGAAGCTGCCTTCCACCGGAAGCACTACACAACCGAAGACCTCTCAAACCATGGCGTTGACACACCTGACCTCAACAGCATATACAACCGCCAGTGGCGGCCCTCCATGCAGCAGGTAGACACGCAGCACCCCATAGAGCTGTCTAACGGCACCGTGTATAACGTCACACGCCTGCACATACCTAACAACGTGCTCATCTACCGTCTGAAGGAATACTTCTACTACTATGAGAGCTGCACTGCCGAGCAGAAAGAGCAGTACTACAAGGCAGCAGGACTCACCTACAAATCGTGCGAAACCGAGGTGACGGCCTGGACACCCTGGGCCGGCGTGTGGCCCACACACGAGAACCGCTTCCTGCGCTTTGACAAGGCCAGCGGCGTAAACGACGATGACGGATTCCAGCTCGACTTCACACCCCTGCGCATGGTGGGCGGTGAGGCCAGGCCCTTCCTCGTGCCGCCCGGCACCTACCGCCTCGCCATGGGAAGCGTTCAGAACGCCGGCTTCGACATCATCTGCTCCGTGCTGGCCAACGGGCAGGAGATAGCTCGCTCGCCCATACGCACATGGGGCACCAGCACCGCCTACCACTACGACCGCGGCACCACGCTGCCCAACCGCCACCCCGAGGGCTACGACCACACATACGTGAGGGAGCAGGGCGGCAACAGCAAGGCCGACAACTACCACACCGACGGCGGACTGATGATAGAAGAGGTGGAGGTGCCCGACGTCAACGGCGACGGCTCGGCAGTGCCCATCGTGCTGCGCCTGCGCTGCAACAACTGGGCAGGCAAGACCAACCTGAAGCTGCACCACTGGTGCCTGCGCCCCACGGTGAACAACTATTAGCCCCCCACCCCACGGGAGGGGAGAACGAAGTTTGATTTATTTATATGTAAACATACCTAAGATGATGAGTAATAAAGATAAGAAGACATGCAAGACAGCATTGGCTGCACTGTGGCTCATAACTATCTTTTTATCCCCCTTCCCCTGGGGAGGCGACGGGGGTGGGCCGTTTGTTTGCAGCGTAGCGGCGCAGTCACTTCGCGGCCATGTGCTCACCTCGGCTAGCCAGCCGGTGGCCGAGGCGGTGGTGAGCTGCCCCGGCTGTGAGACGGTGCGTTCAGGTGCCGACGGAGCCTTCGCCATCGAGGGCGCTGCACAGGGACAGCCGCTCACGGTGTGGCACGACGGCTACTTCCAGAAGGTGGTGTACATACGCGACGCCAATGCACAGGACCTGCGCGTCTATCTGATTGAGGAAGACCGCACACGCTACAACGAGAGCAGCGCCGCGCCTTTCAGCACCGTGCCCTCTGTGTCGGCGGCGAGCGCTGTGAATGTCAACCGTAAGGACTTTGCACTCGGCTCGCTCTCCATCGACAATGCCCTGCGCGGCGAGGTGGCGGGACTGCAGGTAACAAACAAGAGCGGCATGACGGGCGAGGGAGCCATGATGCAACTGCGCGGCGTGCGCTCGCTCATGGCCGAGAGCGCACCGCTCATCGTGGTGAACGGCGTGCCCTATCTGCCCGATGCCAATCAGAGCCAGATCATAGGCGGCTACTCGCGCTCGCTCCTGCAGGCCTTCAACGTTCAGGACATACGCCACATCACCGTGCTGAAGGGCAGCGAGGCTGCCGTCTACGGCTCGATGGGCGGCGGCGGCGTCATCATGATTGAGACCGACCAGGCCAAAGCCAACAGCATGGACACTCGCATCAGCCTCTCGGCCATTGCCGGCACCAACTGGAATACGCGCCGCATACCACTGATGCAGGCCACCGACTATAAGAACTACCTCTCAGACATGGGCCTGACCTACTACCCCAACATGGAGGCGTTCTTCAGCGACTTCAACTTCCTCAGCGACGCACAGGCCAACAAGGCCTACCTCTATCAGTATGACACCGACTGGCAGGACGAAATCATGCGCCACAGCACCACCATGGACTACCTGCTGCGCGTGGAGGGTGGCGACAACATAGCCAAGTACAACATCTCGCTGGGCTACATGAGCGACGACGGCACACTGCGCGGCACCGGCAGCGACCGCTACCAGGCACAAATCAACGCCTCGGTGCTGGTGAGCAAGCAACTGGAGATTCGCGCCAACATCAACACCGCCTACCTGAAAGGGCAGTACCAGGAGCAGGGCATCAGCCGCGAGACCAACCCCCTGCTGGCCGCCTACCGACGCTCGCCGCTGCTCAGCCCCTGGCAGAGCGACATGTACGGACAGCTCATAGGCAGGTATGCCGGCTACCGCTTCGGAGCCATCGACAACGAAGACTTCTACGTGTCCAACCCACTCGCGCTGGTAAACACCATGACGGGAAAGAACCGCCAGTACGACATGAACACGAAGATACAGCTCGTATACAACATTAACTCAGACCTCAACCTTAACGGCATAGTGGGCATGTACTACAACTACAATCAGGAGGAGGCCTTCATACCGGGCAAGAACAACGAGGACGTGGTGCCGCTGTTCGACCACTACGGACAGGCCGACAACACCATACGCGTGGGCACCAACCATGCCTTCAACATGTACTACAACCTGAACGCTGCCTACCGTCTCAGCAGGGCGAAGCAGGCGGTCAACCTCACCGCCGGATGGCAGATGCTCACCACCAACTACGAGTACGACGCCGGCTTCGGACGCAACTCTAACAACGACTTCTACCAGACGCTGGGCGACGCACAGACACTGGGCAAGTACTTTGCAGGCTATAACAACAAGTGGAATTGGGCCAATGGCTACGCACATGCCGACTGGACGTGGGACAACACCGTGAAGGTGGGGCTGACGGCATCGCTCGACGGAGCGTCGAGCGTGGGCAAGGATGCCACACGCCTCACGCTCTATCCTGCCGTCGACGCCGTGCTCATGGCCAAGGAGCTGCCCGTGTTCTACCACACCGACTGGATTGACAAGCTCAACATACTGGCCAACTACACCATGACGGGCAACAGCCGCTTCTCGTCGAAATACGGCAAATACTACTACACGTCAAACCCCTACCAGACCATTGCCGGACTGGTGCGCGCCAACGTGCCCAACACCAGCCTGAAGGCTGAGCAACAGCGCACGGTGAACATTGGCCTGGAGACGTCGCTGCTGCACAACCGCCTCATGCTCTCCATGGGCTATTACAACATGCGCTCCACCGACGTGCTCATTTCCGGCAGCCGCTCTGCCGTGCTCGGCTCCAGCCCCTACTACAGCAACGAGGCCGAGCTGCAGTCAAAGGGCATGGAACTCACCATAGCTGCCACGCCCGTCATCACCAACGACTTCAGCTGGACACTGGGCGGCAACCTCACCACACTGTCAAACACGGTGCAGTCGCTGGGGTCGCTCACAGAGATAGTGAGCTCGCTCGACGATGACGCACAAATCATCACACGCCAGGGCGAGGCACCCTACGCCTTCTACGGACTGAAGGCACTCGGCATCTTCACCACCACCGCCGAGGCCGAGTCAGCCGCACTGACCGCCAACGGACAAGCCTTTGCAGCCGGCGACGTGCATTATGACGACGTGAACGGCGACCACATCATCGACGCCGCCGACCGGCAGCTCATCGGCTCCGCCACACCCAGCGTCTACGGCTCGTTCTTCACCCGCCTGGAGTACCGCCACTGGGCTCTCGACATGACCTTCGCCTATACCCTGGGCAACGACGTCTACAACGCTGTGCGCCGCATTACCGAGAGCGGCAGCGACTTCAGCAACCAGGCCACCAGCGTAAACCGCCGCTGGCTCATGGAGGGGCAGCAGACCGACATGCCGCGCGTGCGCTGGAACGACCGCGTGGGCAACAATGCCTTCAGCAGCCGCTGGATAGAAGACGGCAGCTACGTGAAGCTGCGCGATGTCACCCTCTCCTACACCTGGCAGAAGCCGCTATGGAACCTGCTGCAGGGAGGCACCGCCTTCGTCACCGGCCAAAACCTGCTCACCTTCACCTCCTACCTCGGAGCCGACCCAGAGTTTGCCTATTCCTACAGTCCCCTGATGGCTGGCGTCGACTACGCCAAAGCCACGGCACCCCGCTCAGTGAAGGTGGGAGTGAACCTGAGGTTCTAACGCATGGCTGGCACGACAGTGGCCAGCCCCCTCTCCCACCCCCTCCTGTTATCATGGCCTAAATGAATAATGAAAAAAAAGATACATAACAAAATGAATAATAAGGTGACAAAGATGTGCAAACGACAATTGATAGGTTTATCATTTATCATTTGTCATCTATCATTTAGCATGATGCTGTCATCATGCAGCAATTTCTTCGACCCTGACACCGACGATGAGTTCAGCGGCGAGAAGGGCTTCACCAGCAACACCGAGATGTACACCGGCTTCCTCGGCATCATGACGAAGGTGCAGGCCATCGGCGACAAGGAGATACTGCTCACCGAGCCGCGCGGCGAGCTCATAGAGCCTGCCGACGAGTCAACCAGCCACCTCATTGCCCTCTACCAGTACGACACCAACCTGCAGGACAACCCCTACGCCAACCCGCAGGGCTACTACGAGGTCATCATTGCCTGCAACGACTACCTGCAGAACCTGACGCGCTTCCACCAGAACCCTAACGTCGACGAGGAGGCATGGCGCGCCCTTGTCAGCAGCACCGTGCGCGTAAAGGTGTGGGTATACAAGACGCTGGCCGAGATCTACGGGCAGGCCGTGTGGCTGGAAGCCGGGCAGACCGCCAGCGAGTCGGTCACAGCCGGAGAGCGGACCATTCTCCCCCTGGCGCAGCTCATCGACAAGTGCCTCGCCACGCTCGACCAGGGCTACGAAGGTGTTGACACCCGCCTTGACATCAACTGGTACGAGTGGCTCGACCCCACACACACCGTCGAACTGGCCAGCAGCCAGTATCGCAAGTGGAACTACATTGTGCCCGCCTATGCCCCGTTGCGCGCCGAGCTGCTGCTGTGGAAGGGAGCAATCCTCGATGCAGCAGGAGCCAATGGAGCATCGGGCGCTGCCCAGGCTTACCAGGAGGCAGCCAACCTGCTGCTCGAAGCCTTAGGCAAGCAAATCAACGTCACCGCCGACCCCGGCTCCAACGTCTACTGGCTGCCCTCAGGAGCCACGCCCGGACACTACTCCCCCATCTGGAACAACGCACAGCCCTATCCCTACGAATCGGTGAGCGCCATCATATACGACTACACACACAACCAGAACAACACGCTCCTGCAGCACTTCAGCAACGAGTATCCCAACCGCTACCTGCTGCGCCCCAGCCAGGCAGGAGTGGCACGGTTTCTCGATGCACAGTTCAACCCCGGCAGCAGCACCAACGACACACGCTATAAGTGCTGCTTCGGCACAAACAACGGACAGACCTATCTGGCCAAGTTCAGGCCCGTGGGCAGCTCAGCACGCACCAACGCCTGGCAAGACGACTGCCACATATACATCTACCGAGCCACACAGCTGCACATGATGCTCTGCGAAGCACTCAACCACCTGCAACGCTTCACCGCACTCAACGCAGTGCTCAACACCGGGGTGAAAGCGGGCGACACCGACGACTGCTTCCGCGCTGACGCACCCGAGTGGCAGGGCTTCGCCAGCACCGTAGACCCCACGAAGTGCGACTGGACGGGCACCGCCAACTGGGGCACGCGCAAATATCCCTCCACCGGCATACGCGGCTGCTTCGGACTCACCTATCGCACACTGAAGGACAACATACGCGACCTGGGCGAGCGGCAGACGCTAAAGTTCAACGACATGGCCCTGCTCAACGAGGCAATGCTCGAATTTGCTGGCGAGGGGAAGGTCTACCCCATGATGTGCCGCATGGCGGTGCGCTACGCCGACCCCGCCATAGTGGCCGACCGTGTCTGTGCCAAATACACCGATGCAGCACTCGCATCCACCGTGCGCCAACGCATACTCGACGGTGGCTACTGGGTGCCCTACACATTGTAACGCCACAGCCCATCGCTTTATGGGCGGCCAAAGGTCAGCCTACACACGCGCGCTCTATAAGCGCGCGTGACTGTTTGGTGCTTGCACCACTTACACCACACCTCATTATGTGAAAAAGCGGAAATTACAATGCAAAACGTGCAAAACAAGGGGTTTTACGGGGGTTTTGAGAGATTTTGTAAAGAAAAACTCTGCTTAGAAGCAGGTGTCTAAGGGTGTATTTCAGGGGAGGAGGAGCTAACTCGCTGATTATCAACGTGAACAAAAGTGACAAAAGTGACAAAACAAAAAACCTCCTCTACACGTACATTATTAATTATTATATATTAAATAGGTATATATTTTCTTTTTATGAAAATAGGGAAAAAGTTTTGTCACTTTTGTCACTTTTGTGTTTCAGCAGTGTTTATGGGGGTTTTGAGAGATTTGTAAAGAAAAACTCTGCTTAGACACCCCTGCGACACCTTGCTTTGCACACATGCAGGGGGAGTGTGCAAAAACTCAAAATTCTTGCGCAGCATCAACAATTCTTTCAGTTATCTTCAGTAGATGGCCATTTTGCCGGCGCAATCTCATGGATATGGAAGATGATGAGTAAAAAAATATATTTTCCTTTTGTTTTTTTAAATTTTAAATGTAACTTTGCATGTCGAAAAAATATCAACATAACATGAATTTATTATGAAAAGATTATTATTATTCATGTGGGTCATGGCTACTTGTGTCGGAAGTCTTGCCCAAACAACCCAGCCAAAATTTAACGGCGATTTAGACAATTTCATCTATCGGAATCTTATCTCCACGGAATTAATCGATAGCCATGTGATAGGTGCGGCTGAATTAGAGTTCTTCGTTGAGACAGACGGAAGCCTTACAGATGCAAAGATATTGAAGGGCGACATCCCTGTTTTAAACAAACATGCATTAGAAGTGGTGGAAATGATGCCAAAGTGGATACCTGGAATGGTGAATGGCAAAGCCACTCGAATGAAAACAAGCATAACTGTAGAGTATGGGACAGAGAAACAAATTATTTGTCAGGCCAGAGCTTTAATGAAAGAAGGCCAATTCAGGATAGCTGGATTGTCTATTGCAAGTGGCAGAGGTATAAGTGTCAAATTGGACTATTTCGCAGCAAACGCCCTTATGCATTACGGATATGAGCAGAAAAATCAGGATTTTTTTTCATATGCAATTATGTGTTTTTGTTCAGCGCTTCTTGATAATGACGCAATTAGTTGTTCTAAGCTCCAAAAAGAATCCGAGGAGTTCTACCCTGCCATCTGGAACGGAGAAAAGGACTCTGAGATTTATGATGTAGCAGATGAGATGCCATATCCAAAAAATAATAAAGGTATTCTGTTAGGATTTTCAGCTTCTGAGTTGAAGGAAACTGATCCTGACGTTTCAATTACGGTTTCACCTGGAAGAACTGGGTCAATGTTACTAAGGTTTATAGTGGAGAAAGACGGTTCCTTAAGCAATTTCGGTATATTTCCGAATAGTATTAGAGATGTTGAAATGAATGAAGCTGGACTTATGCAAGTATTAGTAAGCTCCATATTCAAATGCTGTTTTCCAGATGGATTCGATAAGAATTATCAGACAAACTGGAAACCTGCAACTCATAAAGGTAAGACAGTCAGATGCCGTTATTATGTGAATATAAAAATCGTAAATTGATAGTCAGAGTATCATCCTCTGCCCATTCCGTGCTATGCTGATGCAGATTGGCTATAAAGACGGTTGGAAATATTCATTGACCGCCCAGATGGGGGCCGCGAAAAGGATATGGCCGTTGCGGTTGCCAAGGCGAGAATAGATGACCGTGAAGAGCTTTTGATACATCATATTTCAATTTTCCGTTAAGTAAAGTCCGACAAAATTGCAGAGGAAATAACTCTGCTACACCTTGCTTTGCACACATGCAGGGGGAGTGTGCAAAATAGTTTTTTTATCCTTCCTCTGGCTGGCGCCGAAGGTACTTCCGCTTCCATATAAAAAAAGTTGTTATTCGGGGCTTCATTTTAGGTGTTGCCTAATTTATTACTCGGAATTACAAAAGAAAATCTCGTTTTTCTTTTGTAATTCACTCGCTTATTCGTACCTTTGCAGTCAATAAACCAGTAACACCACGTAGTATGAAAACACCGTCTTTCCTCTTCTAAACAACGAATATCACGGATTATTTCATGGGCACGAACCAAACATATAGATTGAAACCGAAACTGCCACGCGAATTGCTGTGGACTGACTTGCCTACAATGGACAAGTTCTTCCGGCTCGACAGCATTAACGAGGACTTCTACCAGGTCTTTACCCAACTGCGCGAAGAGCCTTTCGCCGTAAACATCAGCGCCGAGCTGGTGTTCAACGAGCTGTACTACCAGCTGACGCGCATGGCGTTCGACCATCCTAACCGCCGCGAGTATTCCTGGTATATTGCTGACATAAAGGCTAATTTGGGCTGGAAGTACAGTGCAGATCTGGTGATGATAATGGGCTTCTTCCTCAGCACCCTCAGCGACCCCACAAAACGGCCACCTTTTTACCCCTTTTTTACCCGTGACATCATCGAGGACTACCACGATACCCCATACTGGGAACCCTTCTATCAATGCTTCAAGCAACTGCAACAGCAAAAGAAGATGTTGCGCCATGACTTCAGGCCGCGCCCTCTTCTTGTGGATAAATTCGCTGACAAGGACATAAACTGGGCAGACATTACGCAGAACTACGACACAGATTGCATCAAGCAGGTGCTCAACTTGTGGGAGGATAACGATGACCGACGCTTGATAGCTTTGTTAATCTTGGATAGCATGGAGGATGACTCGACAGAGGATAATATCAATTTAGAAGCGGAGCACATACTGTTTAGCACTATCGATATACTCGACATTCTTCATAGCTTCGTAGAAGAACCCTCTGCCGGTGACGCCCGCATGGAAGCCGAGATATCCTCGCTGAAAAAAGAGAAGCAGGCGCTGCAGGGGCGCATTGCCGAGCTGGAGGCCGACAACGCCCGACTTGCCGCCCTGATGGAGAAGCGGCGCACCGGCACCGCGCGCAAGTTTACGCTGGTAGAGATAGCCAACTACTGCAAGAGCTGCGTGGATTGGAACGATGTGAAGAGCATCGTGGCCATGCTCAACAAGCTGCTGCGCCACACTGCCACTGAGAATGACAGTGCGCTGGTAGACAGCATTGAGGAGGAATTCATCGGCCGAAAATGTGGCACAAACATACATAACAACTTCAACGCCCCCGTGGGGCAGGTGATTGAATAAGTAAAACTAACAAGCATCATGAGCAAGAAAGACAGCAAGTCGACGGTGAACATCACCAACAACTTCAATGCCCCTATAGGGCAGCACATAGACCACGTAGATCACATCTCCTTCCAGATGGACGGCGAAGGCAACTTCCACTTCGGGCAGGTGGAGCAGGTGGAGCAAGTATCAGGAACAAGGCTCACGCCGCAGCGCTTAGGGCAGGCGGTAAAGGCGGTGCAGCAGCTCATGTGGGGCAAGAGCGCCTACGCTGTGCTGTTCTGCGTGCTGCGCGACCGCTTCGGCTACCCCGACAACATGAGCCAGTTTGAGCGCGACATAGAGAAGGCACGACAAACGGTGAAGCTGACATACGATTGCCCCAAAGGCACCATCAGCGACGCCTTCCGAAACAACCCCATACTGAAAAAACCCATAGAAACGTGGGAAAAATCCGGAACTTCTGCACGTTATATATCACTTTGGAGCGCCTTTTACGGAAAACTCATGGTTTAGTTCCGACGGAACTCAAAAAAAATACGGAACTAAGTAACTATAGTTCCCTTTTCTCTCCTTAAACCCTCCCTAACTATTTTAGGGAGGTTTTTTTTATGCCTAATTTTGTACTCGCAAAGCTGAAAAGCTTGCAAAGGAGCTCCACAAAATCAGTATCAACCATTAAAAAAGAAATCATTATGGAAATTATCACAAGAATCCTAGAGCAGCATCCGCTGCAGACCCGCGAGTACACTGACCGCAACGGTCAGAAGCAGCAGTTCACCGCCATGG
>JAEEGG010001077.1_pt1 | contig 75974 bp, 51 predicted proteins | sample 9134161 | NCBI WGS metagenome assembly JAEEGG01 (sample SAMN16246543, study PRJNA631951) | gut metagenome | biome: gut microbiome; feature: rumen; material: CR-attached | host: Bos | place: Iran: Karaj | collected 2018-10
AAAACCGTCGTTTTACAACCACGTATAAGGGTATTACTCGCTGTTTCTATAATTGCATTACAGTTATCGCGGGAGTCATAAACTGTATTACCTGCTTCTACAACAATCGATGCAAGGCCACTGCAATACTGGAATATTTTAGATATTGATAATCAATAACTTATATGTTAAATGGTAGAAAAGTGGCGTTGGGGATTCTTGGGTGCCCCAAAAGCATGAAAATTTAACGTATTTAACGTTCTTAAACTACCCGCGAATTCAACCGGCAACTGCAATAATGTTGTGTCCGTATAGTGTTTTTATACAATAGTTATCTATCATGGATTATTTTGACACCTTCAACTTTTACAAAATTTGGACTCTGAGATGTATATACCATTTTCTATAGTTATTACCATTATGAGTTTATAAATAATGCTAATAATTATCTCTCAAATTACTATTATCCACTAATTCTCTGTAAATTTGTAGCAATATTTAAAGTATTTATCCAATATCGTTATGGCAAAAGATGTAGCATTAGCATTGTCGAGCGGTGGCGCACGAGGTCTAGCCCACATCGGTGCAATAGAAGAACTGGAGGCGCAGGGTTATCACATCACATCCATTGCGGGATGTTCGATGGGAGCACTCATTGGTGGGGTATATGCAGCCGGCAAGCTGTCTGAATTCCGAGAGTGGATGAAGACGGTTGATCGAAAGAAAATGCTGGAACTGACTGATTTTTCGCTCAGTCTTAATCATATTGTTAAGGGTAATCGTATCATCGAGGCTATTATGGAGTTTGTACCTGACATGGCTATCGAAGATTTACCAATACCCTTTTGCGCCGTTGCCACAGACTGGAAAGCTGGCCGCGAAGTCGTTTTGAACAATGGAGGTTTGTTTGAAGCAATACGTGCCAGTATTTCTTTACCCTCTTTCTACGAGCCTGTTCAACGTGATGGAATGATTCTGATAGATGGCGGTGTAGTCAATCCCATTCCGATGAACCGCGTAATGCGCAAAGAAGTTGACATATTAGTTGGAGTGGATGTAAGTGGCCATGACTACAAAGCTCAGTGGGAGAAAATGAATAAGCTAACCCAAATGCAGAAAAATGACAATTCTCTGAAAGCAAAACTACTTGACTTGATTATTCCCGACAACATTGAGTTCAACTATTATACTCTACTTTCTCGTACAAGTTCACTGATGATTCGACAAAACTCCATTCTGATGGCTCAACTAATGAAACCAGAGATACTTGTTGACATTCAGATGAGTCGCTATACAACTTTCGACTTCGACAAGTCGGAAAAACTTATTGCTATTGGCCGACAAAAAACACAGCAGGCCATCATCAAATACAAAACAGATAAAGATACACCTGTAACTCACTGACTATGAAGTATGACGTATTTATTTCCCATTCAAGCAAAGACCTTGAACTATCTGAGAAAATTTGCGATTATTTACAGGAACAAGGTATAAAGTGCTGGATAGATTCCCGTAATGTTACTGGGTTATATGCTAGATCAATAATTGAAGGAATTGAGCAGTCAGAACTGATGGTTCTGGTTTATTCAGGAAAAGCCAATAGCTCTGCCCATGTAGAAAACGAAATAGATAATGCTTTCTGTTTGGGAAAAATGATTATCCCTTTTCGCATAGAAGGGACCCCATATTCTAATGTCCTTCGCTACTATTTAAATAAGAGCCATTATGTTGACGGTATGCCAGAACCACTTAATGCATTGGAACAACTTCGTGATCAAATAAAGCGAAATATGTCCGAGCAAAAGCAATTAGAAGCGATTGATGAAGCATTTAAAACAATCGCTCAGTGGGCAGGAATCGATGTGGATGAATTGCGGGCGTATATTAAAAACATAAAGGACCCAGAACAGAACAGAGAAGAAAACGAGCAAGGAGACCGCTATGATATACTACAAAACGAAGAAGGTAAAATTGTAATTGTAATCAATGATTATGAGGGAGAACCTGATAATCCACGTATTGTATATGATGGAACAGATAAGGCATTATTATATAGAAACAAAAAAGCTTCTGTAGTTTTAGAGCACATAAGCCCCAAAGCAAAAGAACCATTAATGAAAGTCGATGAGATTCTTGTTGTTGAAGTTAAGGATGACGATGTTGTACGGGAATATAAGGTTCCTATGCGCAAAGTCAAATCACTTCGAACACTATACTGAGTAGGAGAAATGAAGTGATAATCGCTAAAATAAGTAGAAAAAGAATCCCTTTTTGAGATAAATTGGATTATTTTTTGTAATTTTGTCCCAAATTTAGGCTAAAACGTTGATATGACTGAGCAAGAAATCATAAAAGGACTAATTGCCCGTGACAATCAAATCACGGAGGACTTCTTCTTTGTCAAATGTCGGCCATTGTTTTACAGCGTCATGAGGTTAGTTTTTGACTATGAGGTAGAATATGATGAAATGGTGAATGAATTATATGTTTACCTGATGGAAGACAATGCCTCTAAGTTGCGAAATTTTCAATACCGCAGTTCTGTATACCAATGGCTGAAGATTCTGGCCATCCGATTCTTTATCAAGAAACGGACCCGAATGATAGATGACAGCACTCAGGAGACTCCTTATGGTGGGCAAGGTCAAGAGTCTGACATGCAAACAGAACCGTCTGCAGAATATGATATTGAACGACTTTTCGAGGCAATGCCGACTAAACGGTATGTACAAGTCATACGTCGGTTAATCCTTGAAGACTGTGAGCCGGAAACACTGGCACAAGAGATGAACATTACGACAGCGAACCTATATAATATCAAACGGCGTTCTATGGCTCAGCTGACACGAATCGCCCTAAATGACATTAAAGAATATGGCAAATAAAGACATCATATCCGACGAACTTCTAGCTGCTTTCCTAGATGGCAATACCAGTAAGGAGGAAACCCAGCAAGTGCTAAATGCTCTGAAATCAGACAAGCAGTTGCAAGAGGTTCTTGACGTTGCCCTTAAAACAGATGAAGACACCTCTCTCATCCTTCACAATCCGACAGTTTCCTTTGAAATCCTTCCCATGCTCCAAAAAGCAGCTGTCAGTGGTGAGAATATCTGTGCAGTTCTTTGCGAGATATTTATCCTTCATCGCCGTCAGTTGCCCTATGATGAGGAGTGGTTGCTGAATACTGCGAGAAGAAAAGACTGGCTGAAGCCGGAAGGAACTCCGTTGTATTGCTTAGGCAACCTCTTGGCATATTCTGGAATGTTCGTAACCAGAAAGTATGATTCCTGCTTAGAGGATATAAAACAAGCGATAAAAAAAGACAATGACGTAGTAGTCGGTGTTGACCGCGAGAAACTGTATGCTGAGGATGTAGATCTTGAAGACCTCACTAACCATGCTGTTGTCGTGACTCACATTGAAAATGAGATAGTCACGATATTTGATCCGTATGAAGAACCCTACATTTCGAATATTCCTCTTTCTGATTTCCTCAATGCATGGAAAGAGTCCCATAACTACATGATACAAGTTCTGCAATCGGTTGATGAATATGAGCCACACCCAATTGATGTAGACTCTATTCCGTTAGACGGTGACCTTGAAGAACTCCAAGAGGCAATTGCGGAAAATGCTCATGACGTATGGGCAAAAGCACGAATTAATGAAGGATGGTCATATGGCAAGGAAAGAGATGACTCTAACAAACTCCATCCTGACCTTATTCCATACACCGCTCTCCCTGACAGTGAAAAGGAATATGATCGAATTATGGCATTTAACACTATCAAACTGGTTAAAAAACTAGGTTTTGATATCGTTAAACGTAACGGTTAATATAAAAAACCACACAAATATTTGTTTTGCATGATAGAAAGAGCTACTTCGGTGGCTCTTTCTTTTGGTTTTTATTCTGGAATTATGGATAGTAACATGCAAACTTACACTGACGAAGATCTTACAAAGAGACTTCACGAACTAATGGATGCTTCTCTTCCTGTAAAGGATGACCCTCATTTTAATTCTGACGAGAAACTTTTTGGTAATTCCATTTGTAGTCCCGCATTGAAGGATATTAGGAAAATTGAAATTTCACTTTCGACAGACAATCCATCTGACTACACAGACGGATGTATTATTGTAAACATCCAAGCAAGAAAAGGCTCATTAATCAAGGAAGGCCGTTTCACCTGCTTTGTCTACACCGGTGACTATTCTCCAATGTGCAACAGCGACATAACTTACAAATTTAACCGAGAGAATAGCATCAATGTAAGTATCGTTATGCTTTCTTTCCGTATTTGGTTGCCTGGTAAATACTTTCTTCTTGTACGGGATAAAACAAATGGTTCTCTTGCACGTATTGACTTTGAGATAGATAAGGCAATGAATATTATTCAGCAGCCACTAATGATGCGGGCAATTTGTAGTATAGAAGACATCCTTACAACCTGTGTAGAGAATACTGAATCGAGTTGGGATATTCTTTCTACCACTCCTGGGACCTCAGAATTAAGACAATATGCTTTGGAAAGCAGACGCTTAAAAATATATAATGAATTCCGCAAAGGATTAAGTGGCAGAGAATTGAAAGTCAGTCGCAATCTTCTAATCTACACCACAAATAGGGATTGGAACACAGAACTTCTCCAGTCTTTTCAGAAACTTGCTGTGCCAGGCTACTACTATATTCATGTTGACTGCAACACACTCTACAACGCTGCCCTACAGAATCCGTTTGAGCCGTTGAATGAAATGTTGAACAACACAACCAATCAGGTCTTTTGTCTGACAAACCCAGGAGCTTTGCTCAACACTGGAGGGAAGGTTGTTGCACGGCACATTGTGGAGAAGATTTGTGAAGACAAAGAAAAGTATAAGCTCTGGCTATGTGGCGGCAAACAGGAAATAGAGAGTGTGCTGGATGTATATCCTTCAATGAAGGAACTGTTCCTGAGTGGAAATGCCTTGAGTCAACGGCCTTACAACGGCTTCGAACTTGTTCAGGCGTTCTTCAAGGAGTTGGACAATGAGCATCTTGATCCATCCGAGGCAACAATGAATGCTCTTGCAAGAGCAATACTGGAGCATCATGAAAAAGGATGCTTCTCTACGTGGTCATTGAGTAGTATCCGCCGATATGTTGCCGAAGAAGTTTCTCCGCGTTATCTCAATCGCGCTATCAACGATATCATGTCAGAGAAGGACTCCTTACCTAAATTGCCTATTGAGGACATCCCCTTCGAGCTCCTGCCCAATTCAACCTCAGAATTTGAGGACAGCATCAGTGAACTGAACGGGATGGTGGGACTTGATGACATCAAAAAGAGTATCACAACAATGGCTAACCAGTCTCGTTTCTTCATAGAGCGCAGCAGGGCGGGGTTCCATACGTCAAACATCGCAGCACAACATGCCATCTTCACAGGGAATCCTGGTACTGGCAAAACAACAGTAGCAAGAATGCTTGGTAAGATATACCACTCCATCGGCCTGCTTTCAAAAGGCGATGTGATATGTGCAGACCGTACAAGACTTGTAGGTCGCTATATCGGCGAAACCGAGGAGAACATGAAGGCCGTTTTGGAGGAAGCGAGAGGAAATGTACTTTTTATCGACGAAGCATACAACCTCTACGAAGGTACAGCTGACAGAAAAGATTACGGAGCTAAGGTCATCGACAGCCTGCTTACTGTCCTTTCACAGCCCAATCCTGATATGGTTATCATCTTTGCAGGCTACGAGAAGGAGATGGATGCCATGCTAAACTCGAACCCAGGACTCATGGGACGTTTCCCATACAAGTATCGATTTAGCGACTACGATGCCGACCAACTGATGGAGATTGCGCTACATCTGTTTAGAAAAGATGATTATATACTTAGCGATGAAGCACAGGAGATTCTTCATCAGAGAATATGCGATACACTATCACAACGCACCAAGAACTTTGGTAATGCCCGCTGGGTGGAACAGTTTATCAGGAACGGCATCATTCCGGCAATAGCAAACAGAGTAACACTTAATGCCATCAAGGATTACCAGCATATTCTTCCTTCCGATATAGAGGAAGGATATATGAAATTCAATCCTCGTATGATAGAACTGAAGCCACGCCGTCAGGTGGGCTTCAGCTCCTGAACGAATCCAGTTTTAACTGTGAAAATGCAATTGCCATCATACAACAAAGCCTGTAAGGCCATAAGGGACGGAAAAGACCCAATGGCTTTCCTACACCTTGGCATATTGTATACCCAAGGTGTAGATGTATCACGAAATGATATTCTTGCCAACTACTTCTTAAAGAAAGCACTTGACATGGGGTGTAAAGAGGCTGAAGAGTATCTGGAGTGGGAATATGAATCGGGTACAAAAGATTTTGGAGATGAGATTAACACTATCATTGGAAACTCCAATGAAATACCTCGAGAGACAATAGCAAAATTAAAAGTAAGGATAGAGAAAGAGCGAATGGCCGGAAACATCGGAAATCTTGCTAGAATGCGTCAGAACCTACTCATGTTTTACCCCGAGTATAGTCGAGAGAAGGCCATCTCTGACATATTGAACAACCATCATACCGTCGATGCGGATATTCTCTTCACCCTGAGTACCGCTGACAACAGATCGGAAATTTATATAGATTCTCAGGATAGGCTTCTTCAGCAACTATATGCTTCAGTTATAGGTAATAAACAACTATATGAAACTATAATAGAGGCTGATGACACCGACTTATTGGAAAAAGATGAAAGCGAATTGGCTCAATGTGTCGTTAATCTCACATCATCATATGATACTATTTGCAAGAAATACAGGATAAAGACTCAGGAAATATTTTCCCTGGATTCCTTAGGCTTATACCCATATATCAAGGTCTCAGACTTAGCTCTATTAAGAAAACAGGGATTCAGAGCCTTATTGTCAATTAGGGATGTTGACACTGCCATACAGGAAAAGTTCCTGAACTGTTTAGACAGTGACGAAAAGCTACTGAATGTTTGCGAAGAGGTTAAGGACCAAGACACACAACTATTTCTTATCTCTTTCGTAGAGTTGAATATTGACATTGAGTCACTTGAAATCAATTCTTTAGCTTTATTGAAAGCCTATCGAAATAATAATCTCACGCCCCTTGCAGAGCATATCAACGCTTTTGTAGACAGGCTGAATAAGGTAGGTATAAAAAATCACCTGCCATTTTACACTTTGGGTATTCTTCCCCCGATAGACCTGTCTAAAGATTCTTAATCAGAGGTGTACCTTTTGAAAATTGTCATCTCCTCTTGCTTAGCCATCACAGCAAAATCTAACCCTACATCTGCAAACTCTTTAATCAGAATTTTATTCTCCAAGAAAGCATCTGTTGCACGGTTCAAATTCTGCCTTAGTATTTCTTTGTCAAGTTCTTCATCTTGACTAATAGGTGTGTTGCTTGCTACGGTTTCATATATAGTGCGCAGGTTCTCCCGATTGTCCTTTTCTGCTTTCCCCTTAGGGTCAATGTAATTCCTTAGAAAAGAAGCAAGAATCTTTGCCCCAGCATCACCTTTGAAGTACTGCCTTGTTGCTGTCAGCAGGAAAAGACCGATAACATCCATCTGGTTCAGTCCCATTCTGCTAGCAATAATCTGGAACAAATAGATCTCTTGCGGCGCAGAATAGCAGTCAGCACCGATGAGCTTGATGATATCTCTCAAATAGATCTCTTTCTCCTGACGGGAACTTGGCATTTCTTCACTGACCTTATCGTAACCACCTTGAAGGGCTTCCATCAATTTGGTTTCGTCAACACCCTCTAAGTGGCAAATAGTACTCATCGCCTCTTTCTCCTCTGGAGTCACTTTACCATCAGCAATAGCCATTGCCATAAGATCACGAGCCAATTTAAACTGTGGCTCAGTTACAACTGCTAAAAATCTTGTTATTATACTCATTCTTGATAAAATTATATGCAAAAGTAAACAAAAAAGCTGGCAAAACAGACATTTTTAAAGAATTATAGAGAATAATACGAATATTTTTAGTATTTTTGCATCAGAACTTAAAACTTTAGGTTATGATAGAAAGTATTAAAGTATTGGGAGACGGAGCTCAGATTACACTAATAATCTGCAGCACAATAGTCGTTTTATCTGTTTTGGTATTGATTACGGGTTTAATATACTGTTTATGCAGATGTCACAAGAAAAAAAATCAAGATGAAAATAATTCATCAGGATCCCCACAAGCAGATGCTAAAGCAAAGACGGTTGAAAGTCAAGAAGACCATAGCCTGAAATTACAATTTGAGAAAGAGGATAGAGCAAAAGCCCTAATCAAAGATTTGTTTGAAGCTACAAGAGTTAAAACTACTGATTCAAATAACAAGAAGGAGGAAAAATGCGACATTGAAGTTGCCAAAAAGTTAATTCAAGAATATAAAAGTATTCTTAATTCTATGAATGAGGGACAATCAAATTAGGCAATCATAAAAACATCTTCACATATGAACGCAAATAAATTTACAATTCAGTCATGTTTTATCGCAATTTTTGCCGTATTTGTGCTTATTTCATTGGTTTTCCAACAAGTTAAGTTGTCATGGACAATAGTTACCATTGCAATCATATATGGTCTATGGTTATCTTTAAAATATGGTAAGAATTGGTTAAGCGGAAGAACAAGCAAGGTTGCAAAGAAGGAAAGATTTCTTCTGTTCCTCGTCAGCATGATGCTTCTGTTCCTTGCAACGGGAACTGCATTGTATTTGTGGGCATTTCAGTTAGAAAATGAAGATTCGATTAATAATAAAGAAGGGGTATTCTTATTCACAAATGCCGAGTATTTACTCAGATCATTAGTATGTTCTTTTCAGCTATTTACTGCAAGCATTGACAGCAACGTACTGGACGGCATCAAAAGCCACGAATATGTAAAAGGGTTGATTTCACTACAGGCAATTCTGTCTTTTACATGCACTGTTGCCATTTTGATAAGTTTGGCATATGCAAGAGTTCGTGCATACATTAAACTACACAAGCAAACGACAATCGATGAGAGCCAAAACCATCTTTATGTATTCTTTGGAATGAATGAGCCTTCCAAGCTGTTGGCCAAAAGTATTCAAGCTAAAGAAAAAAATAGAGGAGTCATATTATTTGTTGAAAATAACCAAGTCAATGACGATGACAAAAATGGCTGGGACAATATCGTTGGCTTATTTACTCATCGCAGGCAGACATTTTCAGAAGCAGACAGTCTGGATGCCAGAGTAACATTTACCGAAACGAGGTTATGTGATGTTGACATAGAAGATATTAATGATAACGATTTGGGGAAGAAAGACGTTCTGAAAGAAATCAATCTTATAAAACTAAAAGAATTAATTTGCAAGCTTAAGGATTATCCGACAAATGCGGAATTGCATGTTTTCTTCTTATCAAGCAATGAGGATGAGAACATACAGGCGATGTCCGTCTTAGCAAGAGACGCTACCATCAATGAAGTTAACAATAGTATAATTCAGAAATTCTACTGTCATGCCAGACAAAATGGTCTGAATCGAGTTGTTGAGGACATCGCTGTTAAGCGCGGCCTGGATGTCAGGATCATTGATTCTTCACATCTCTCAATTGAGCTCTTAAAGGCAAACCAGGACTATCATCCCGTAAAACTAGTCGATGTTGACAAGGACAATCCAACTACTGTTAGTTCAGAATTCAACAGTCTGGTTATTGGATTTGATGAAGCAGGTCAAGACGCCATGAAGTTCCTTTATGAATTTGGTGCTTTCGTTAGTAATGAAGGTTCACCTGAAAAAGAAATCCGCAGTCCCTTCCATTGCATAGCCGCTGATAAACGAATGAATGAGCTACAGGGTGTATTCTCCACTTTCGCTCCAACAGCCATTGACCAGAAAAATAGTGATGGTACAAAACTTATCGAACTTGTACAATGTGATTGTCTAAGTAGTGAATTCTTTGATAATGTATTAGATAAAGACTTGCGACAAAAACTTAATTACGTCGTTATAACTCTTGGAGACGATGACTTGGGAATGATGCTTGCCATTAGAATCTTGAGCTATATCAGAAGAGAACGTGAAGATTTAAGTCGTCTGCGAATTTTCGTACGTTCATATCGTCCAGAAAGAGAATCCTATATGCAGAAAATTGCCAACTATTATAATGAAGGCTACAATCAGGATTGCCCCAAAAGCAAGAAACCAGCTTATCAGACTGAAGCTATTATCATTCCATTCGGACAAAGTGAAAAAATATATTCCTACGATATGATTATCAGGGACAAACTGACCCAACAAGGTAAATTGTTCCAAAAGCATTATTGCGAGATGAAAGGTGAAAAAGAATTTTGGAATCTTCGTCGTGAACTATTGACAGGAGCCAAGAAGAAAGTCAAGAATGAAGATGGCAAGAAGGTCATCGTAGAAGTGCCAGTAGGTGAAAGAAAAGTTTCACTTAACGACATGCGTTCATTAAGGAGAAAAGAATCCCAAGACTTAGCCAATGCACTTCACCTAAACACAAAAATGTATTTATTCACAAAGTCTTTAGGAACAGATTATAATACCACGACCTTCCTAAAGAACTATTTTGGAGAAGACGGTAAGCCTAAGTGCGAAGGGGAATATGACAAGATTAGATACCCATATCTTTCCGTCAAAGAGAACAAAGCAATTCTTAATCTGGCTCGCCTTGAACATTTGCGATGGAATGCATCTCACGAAATGTTGGGATATACCAAAGCAGACACTGACGTACATGGATGTAATGAGAGAACAAGGCAACACAACTGCCTCCGTCCATGGGAGGAACTTGACGACGAAGGAAGAACAGTAAGTCAATTGGAAGGCTGGAAAGCAGACTATAAATCATTTGACTTTGGAGTAGTTGACGTTTCTATTTGGTTAAACAAAGATAAAAAGTGAAGTAATAAGTGTAATTAATAAGAGTTCTCAATAATATAATCAAAAGTAAAATATTATGGTACAATCACAAAACATTCGAACGATCCTATTTTCATGGGTATTATTACTCATCGTTGCGTTATTCTACACTATCAAACCTGATTTCGAATATAGTTGGTGGTGGGTTATTCTTCACGGTCCGCTAATTCCCGCAAATTGGATTTTGTCTTTCTTTGATGCAAGCAAATTATGTAAGGCCCCTATACATACTACGGTATATAATATCTTGTGGTGGATATCATGTGTATGTACAATCTTCACCACAGTTATGCAGGCCATAACACTTATTTTATCGTTCTTTCGTAAAAAGTAAAGCATTAAGATGGGCGGAGATTCCGCTCATCTTTATAGTATATAGGGCGTAAACTGCAACTTTGCTCCACAATAAGGGCAGTGATGATTTTGCAAATGAGGATTTTCCCAATCTGAATGCAAAATATAATCATAAATGTTCGCACCTTTCCTCTCCTTAAGAATGTCTTTAAATTCTTCCTTAAGGTCAAACATATGCCCACACATGGGACAAACTGCTGTAGGGTCTTCACGTTGTTTAGTCTTCAAATTCCACCTACGTACAAATGTCGTAGAAGCAGGAATGTTGACATTCAAATCAGGATCCGGTCTGAACAGCGCTAAATCACCCCTTGCATTGATAATATATAATCCAAGTGAACATACATGATAATTATAAAATGGACCTCTATATGCTCGTTGCTCTGTCACCCTTGACATGATATTATATAAAAGTATCTCAAAATCATCGGTTACTGCATAAATATGTGCCTCATCTAATGCGGGAATAACCCATTGTATATGTTCTAAGACTTTAGCATTTGGAAAATCGCCAGTTCCAAGGAATTGTTGTTGAATAAATAAATCATGTTTCTTATTAACGCAAAAAATATAACGTCCCGTATATGACATTCCAACTAACCTATATTCACCCATATTTATGCATTTTATCTCAGATTCATCAAGATAAAGCATGTATAAAAGATTCTTAATAGTTTCATTGGTGTAGATCGGGCTATGGGGAAGTGGTATAGTCATTATTAGCGGGATGGACTTTTCGTATGCAGCATAATAAAAACCAATTGGGAAACTTGATTCACCATTTATTGTCACAATGTTCTCAGAGATTAAATCATACACTAAATACTGTCCTTTATCGATTGCGCCTTCGCCTGAACTCAATACACTTCTTAATAGTATAAAGACATATCTATTATCTTCACTGACACAAAGCGAATCTATTAATCCTGATATTTTTTTTGTATAATTGATTTTGTAATTTCCTATGACAGTTCCTCCACTATCAAGTACAATCAACTGGGGTAACCCTTCTTTGTATTCATCACTTATAGAAGAAATGACATAATGACTATCTTTGGTAAAAACGATGCTTGTAAAGTCTAATTTTTCTTTTGATTCAAATGAAGCCATCAAATTATGATTAATGCTACATAATATCATTTCTCCAACTGCATTCCAATTATAATTTGGTGTGTTACTAGCTACAATATAATTACCGTCTGGTGATATACAGACATGGCGTACTATGTCATATTTCATATTTTTGAATGATGGTGTCCAATTACTCCTTTTCCCGTTAGACAATCTCAAAACATCCTTCTTTTTTTCTCTTGTTTTAATAATTCCAAAACCAACAGCCAATTCTTTTCCTGAGCATGAACATGTCAAAGAGTTGATTCCTGTTGGATCTCCATCAGAAGTACCATATCTGCTTAATTGAAGTGGCAAGTTAACTATTAGGTAATCACTATAATTTAAACCTATAGAGAAATTACTATTTGCAATAATAACTCCAGTATGTGCATAGCCCGTTGTTTCCTTTGAATTTAAGCTCCCATCATTTAATTTTTCAATACAGCAGAAAGGGCCTTGAAAATGTCCTCCATAGGTTAATAAAAACTGATTATCTCTACTTATTTTAATTATTGGTTTTCCTAATAGAAACTCTGGTTGCCAAAAATGGCTTCTACCCCATACATTGAAAGCGTCTCCGTCCATACTCCATATTATTGCATAATTATCATGGTAGCACACCACTCTTGTTTCTGAACATGTAGGAATACATGTCCATGGGTCATATAAACCTTCTAAGGTTTTTTTCAGATTAGGATGATCAAATCCACAAAAACAATCATCTATGACAATTGGATTGTCCTCTACTTGCTCTATGTCATATCTTATTAGTTTTTTGTTTTTCTGCAATAGCCATAATACTTTACCTGAGGGAGAGAGACTTCCAGTCATTGTAGCATCTTTATTATCAGAAGAATTACTATAAAAATACTCATAAAACAATCCATCTTCTTCTGATAATTTGAACACTTGATCCTTTATTATGCCACCACAAGCAAAAGTCTTTCCATCCGCAGAAAGTGACATCCATCCATGATTATTTAGGTGCTGAAAACAAATATCTCTTCCTCGTTTTATATCAAAGACCTGACATTGTCCTATGAAACGTATGGCGAGAAATTTCATTTCATCATCACACTGCAATTCTACTACCTCTCCTTCCGACTCTAATTCTATAGATTTATTAGGATTGACAACATCAGTAATGCGTATGATATGACGATTTTCAAAAACAGAAGCGACTTTTGTACCATCGTCACTCATACAAGGGAATTCACCAACGTCATTAAGAACATATAGTGTTGGGTCTTCAGGTTCTGAATCAGATATTACATTCTTCATCACTGCACTTATTTTCACTCTGCCTTTCGCCAATTGATAAAGCAATGAATTTGCAGGTAAACTATACATGTATAGCAGACATTGGTTGTTTGTTGCCTTTGTTGGCAATGAAGACAGTGACAGTTTAAGTGAAACGATTCTTTTGCGCATTTCACCATCAATGAAAGGCAAAACTTCATCAAAATCTGTATTCAGTTGCTGAGGGAACTTGCGGTGTTTTTCCAATAGAAAATCTAATTCTGATGATAAATAGTTTATGGCTTCAAATATTATTGGCAACTCCTTATCCGTAGCCTCTTTAATAATGGCGCTATGTATAATTTCTAATAATGCATGCGTGTCTCCTTGGGGGAAACGCTCTTTATAATAACTAAATAATTGAGACGCAACATCACCTTTATTTACTGGTTCGTCGAGATATATTGACTTAAAAATACTCTTAAGCTCGTCATGAAAAATTGTTGTGACATGGCCAGCTTGTGATGAATAAGATCGAAGGAAAGGTGAAAGTTCATATCTTAACCGCGACCAGAGAACCGCAGGGATTCTCCACTCGCCCTCTTGAGTCTCTATTTGATGAAAGCTATTTGCTTCCACACCATTCCTAACATATTTATTACGGGAAAGCAAATCTAACATTTCCTTATCACTTAACCCTAATCGATCTGTAGTCAAAAGACTCAATGCTTCACCTACCAACTCTTGCCCATGCTTTTCTGGTGAAGTTAAATTCTTCAGATAGCTGTCAACAAGATATACAATATCAAAAGAAGACTCTTCTATCGGATCCCACGAGGCTTTTGTCCTTAAATAGTGTCCAAGGATGTGAAGATAAATGGCCGACTTGTCAGACTTGTCTATGACTTTTTTTACTGACGCAAATTGTGATTTCGTTAAAGTACGCCCTACTCTATAAAGGATGTTTGTTACCAATGGAATAGAATCTAAACTCATATTGGGTAACATGTATATTTTCAAGAAAGTTGGTTGCTGAGAAAACTTCAATTCCTCCGTAGTAGAAACAATAATCTTGATGTTCTTTAAATGTTTTTTATCAAGCCATTTTAGACTAGCGAATCTCTTGTCATTGTTATCATCCAATTGATTCAATGCATCAAGAATTATAAGATTAGGCTTATTGTCCTTCTTGAAATATTTATCAAAACTCCATGAGTTAGAAATAAAATCTAAATCATGGGAATATAATACATTAGCAGTCCGACCACAAAAGCGGCAAACTACACGATGTGTATCACGGTGTTGTTCTATGACTTTTGCTAGTAACGCGGATTTCCCGCTACCAGATTTCCCTTTAATCCAAAGAGGACGGAATTCATCTGGATCAATAATATATTGATGTATAAATGATAGTTCTCTGGATCGTCCAACGAAACCATTTGCCTCTTCAGTTGCTATACCTAGATGTATTTCATCTTCTGTTGAAGCCACATTTGATTCATATTCAGTAATGGCGCTCTCTATTACCCGGCGAATTCTAATTTCTAGTTCTTTTTCAAAAACAGCATCAAATTTATCTGTTGAGTATTCTTCGTAAGAGGTGTTTATATCAAAAACATTTATTTCTTGTAACTTACATTTTAGATTATCTTTAAGCTTTTTGAGCTTTTGAATTGTTTTCTCTCCTTTTTCACAAAAAATATCCTTTTGAGAATCTGGTACGTTTTTCAAATTCCTTATATAAGCAATTACATGTTCTTGGGCATCTACAACATTCAATGCACCAATATTAATCTCTTGGGCTGTCGCCGATTCACCGAACAATTTAGTTATACTGTGTTCAGAATGATTGACCATCCTCCATATTTTCCATTTAAGGCTGTCCCCATTCTTTGTAAACATTTGACTAAGTGGATACTCCACTTCATCAAACCAGATAACTGCATCTCTGAATCGGCCAATTCTTTCTTGAAGAACAAATTCGCCATGAGGAAGTACATTCTCATCCAAGCGGTACCATTTGTTGAAAAGTTCTATTTCTGTACTTGACATTTTTAACAACTTACCTACCTTATAAGGGATTGTTTCAGGAAGTGGAGTCCAACCATATCTGTTTCCAAGAAGCACAATAAAGTTTGGACGTGGAGATAATTCCTGGCAGCGTTTGATCTCACTTTTGCATATTTGCATAGTTCTATTATCAAAGCCAGCCTCTTGACTAATTCCCCAACGCAAGTCAACCGTTTCTATCTGCCAATCCATTTTTGCAAATTCTTCACTCAATTTGGCAAAAAGTTTTTGCAAAATATTACGCTCCTTTGTCATATCGGCAAAGGTTGAACTAATAAAGAATCTTATATATCTGCTTCTCATAATGGCTCAATCATTTAAAGTCCAAATAGTGTTTTTCCCTTTCTTCTTTTGATAATGGTCGTTTCTCAAACCTTTCTTTTGTCTCATCAATTAAATGTTGAAGTGGAGCAAACGACCATAAACGAATAACGCTATCATCTGATACCGTCATAATCTTCTTTCCATCAGGGCTAAATTCAATTAGTCTGATATTACTATAACTCGCTGTGAAAGACATAACTATTCGATTAGTAGATTCATCAAAAACTCTAACTCTATTTTTCTCAACACTAGCCCTATACTTCTTATTGGCAGTATATGCATCATTCACAATTTCATCAAAGAAACTTGGACTATCTAAATCTTCTTCTATCCCATTGTGAATAGATACTTTTCGGTTTTTGTCCTCAAAATCTTCTTTTTCGTCAAGTAAAGAACCTGTTATAGCATCAAAGATAGAAATATAAACTTTAATATCCACACCAGAAAGTTTGAGGAAATAAGAGAACTCACCAAATAATCGGTCTTTTGAGACAATTTTTATTCTATTACCTGTTTGGTCAAAATGAGCGGAATAAATATCTCTATCTGGAAACATTCTTTTCCTACCATTTGAGATTCCAACTTCAGTAAACTTTTTATACCCAAGAATAATAAGACAGGGGCGATAATTTGGGATTAAAGACTTGTGAAGTATACCATTCTCAGAAATACCAAAAATGTTATTATCTATGGCACAAAGACTCTTAACAGGACCATCAATGAACTTCTGCTCAGATAATTGATGACCATAATAATCCCATTGAGAAACCATTCCGTCAGGTGACCAAACTAAAATAAAATCTTGCATAAAGTTTATTCCGTCTATCTGATTTGTAGCAGTAAACAACTCTTGACCTTTTTGTGGGTCAATCTCAAATTGCCCAACAGCACTACTCGGATAAATACTACGCGGGAATGGGTCTTCATGAGATTGTGATACGATAGATTGAAAGATATCTTCAACACTCCTTTGACTGGATTTCAAATCATACAATAATATCTGTTTGTTATCAACCACAGCAATTTTCTGCCCTATAGGGTAAAATACACAAATATCTTTATTTATGTTTACAGAGCATATTTGTTCTCCTGTTTGCAGATTTAAGATAAATACACAAATGTTATTACTTGTTGAATAACTGTTGTTAATCAAGGCCCAAGGTTCTTTCTGAGAAAAACTAACAGAAATACCATTCGTTTCATATAGCAAAACTCTTTTGTTTAGATCAAATATCCATATATTCTCGGACAGAACGGAAACTGCCGCAACGTAATCATTGTTTGGACTCACGGCAATTGTTGATATTCTTCTTTCTTCATCTTCTTCGTATTCTTCTTCATAACCTTCCTCCATTTCTTCCTCTCTGTCCTCTTGGTATTCTTCATCACATATTAATTTTTCTTTTAGCTTCAAAGAAGGGTACTCCCATATCCATAATATATTATCAGTACCTACAAGTAATAAGTTCCCATCTGAATTAAAGCTCAGTGAATAAACGGGCTCTGGCGATTTCATTGTATATACTAGAGAGCCGCTCTTTATAGAGAAAACTTTTATCGTTCCATCTTTTGAAGCAACGGCGACACAGTCTCCTTGTGGGCGACATGCTGTAGATATAACTTCATGATCAAATATGGCAGTTTCTTGTATACAAGCCTCCCTTAATGCCGTTCCAGCTTCAAAGACATAAGGACGATCTGGTTCTTTCAAATTCTTTGGCAACGCTTCTAAAGCGAGTAATCTGGCAGTATAAGAGTCGCCTTCTTTTAATAAAGCCTGTGCCTTTTCTGCAAGAAAATGACTTTGTACTTTTAATAATTTATCTCGCTGTTCCCTTATTCTTTGTTGTTCTTCTTCTTTCTCCCTTTCGTATCGTTGCCATAATGAATCAAACTTCAAACCTAACATATGAGCAATAACTTTGATAGAAGCGACTTCGCGCCCCATCTCGGCTATGTTTATACCTAATAATTCTAATTCTGAACCTCGTAAAGAACGAAGTGATGCAGAAAAACATTCCGTTTCATTACTATATGGACTGCCATCTATAATAAAGGGTATAATTTTATCTGTCCGACCCATATCGATGAACGATTGCACTTCTTTATCAACCCATTCTGATTTAGCGGAGTTAGGAGAACAAATAACAATGAGGTAGCGAGAGTTTTCTAAAGCTGAGCGAATCTCTTTAGCCAAAACGCCACCAGCCAACTCTGTTTTATCTCTGAATAGAGGTCTTATATCTTTTGGCAATTCGGGGTGGTCTGATACAATATTAGCTGGAAGGTGATAATGTTCCAACTGATGCTGAAGCCAGTCTGCCCATTCTTCATCTTGTCGTTGGTAACTAATAAATGCAAAGTATTTTCTTGACTCTTCCATAGTTATAAACTTATCCTCTGTAATAATTATAAATAATATTCCCTTTACATAATGGGCAAGAATGTCCATATAGAATAGGATTAGAAGCAGCTTTTAAGTCATAATGGCAATCCTCAATTTTTACAAGGACTGTAAGCACTGAGGAAGGTACGCTAATCTCATGACCGCAATGAGGACATATCGAGGTATAGCTTTCATTTAAAGTATCCATTTCTAAGTTTTTCCTTCTTATCGCAGTAGTATAACATATTTCATTGACATTCAATTCCTTTCTGGGTTGTAATAACAGAGGCGACCCAGAAAGCGTTGCGAGCATAAGTCCTTTACAAGTTTGTTGGACGAACTTATGAGCGATTTCTGCATACATTTCCTGGACAATTTTAGTTGTTGTGCAATCAATTAAGAGAATTCTATTATTACATGTCCTAACATATATGTATTTATCATCATAGGTGGGGAAAACTTGCATTGCATTGACCTCTATCTTTTTGCTTGTATAATTGGACAAATCAAGACAAGTTATACTCTCATTGTTATCGTTACTTTGCATATATATATAACGACCTGATGGAGAAATGGAAAGAATTTGGCCACATCCTCCAGAAACTATAGTTCCTGATAAATTGTGTGAATTTATTTGGTTTTGTAGCAACGACCCCTTAGATGAGTACAGCAATAATAATCCCGATGGATGAAGGACTCCAAAAGAAGGGCTTTCACCTCTCGCTACAATTTTCCACCGACTCCCTTTCGCTAAATTAATCACATGAAACTCATCCCCAAACCATTGAATGACAAATTCATTGTTCGCAGTCAAAAAGCAATCATATCCTATCGGTCCAGGTTCGTCATTAGGTATTATTTTCAAGAAATCTCCTCCTCGATTGAAAAGAAATATATGCGGGTAAGCATTAGCGATATGATGCCAAACTGCACCAATTATATATTTGCTGTCTTGCGTCCAATAAAGGGAACGAATAGAATCTGATTCATGCCCTATCATGTCTTTTCCTGCAAGTTTCACCGTTACTCGGTTTATCTCTCGATCTGTTAACAACAATCTAACTCCATCAGTATTCAAATCTGTAAAAGCACATAAAGTTCCATCTGGAGAAACTGATGATGCACTGGTTAAAACACGCTCTTCATAGCCATCGACAAAAGGAGGTATCGTAATATTGGTTTCTACTATATTTTTACGAGATATTGTTACGGAGGCAATATGTTGCTCTTGTTCGCGATTGGGTGCCTTACATGCTGATAAAACGATCCAAGAACCTGCCACATCGGAAGATGCACAATTTAATCCAACTTCAATAAAGCCTTCTGTTGTTGTTATTTGATATACCTTCTTGGCCGAAATCTCAATGTCGTATATAACGCACCAATCGTCAACACCATATTTCCCATCATAAGTTATTTGATGGAGTGAGTGGACATTACGCGGATTACTTTGCCCCCCATCAGCAAGATCCCACATTAGTCCATCTAAACTAACTGTAAAAGTGTTGTCTGGCCTTGCAATCGCACACAATGCACCTTCCCCCGCAAGAGTATTTCCAAGTCCAGCATAAGAATAGCAATGTGCTTTACCATCTCTTACAAAAAATCCTAAAAGGTGAAATGGTATTTTTATTAAGCAAGCTCCATCAGAAGATGACAATAATTCTGTGGGATTGGGTTTCTCATCTAAAAAAGGAATATGCCAACCATTGAAAACATCTTCAAAGTAATCAAACCTGCATACGTCAGTCTCTCCAAGTAACCACAATGAGCGATCAGAGATAGAAAAATTTATGGAGTTAATTTTGTTAGAAATAGAATCATTAAATATCCATTTCCTTTCATCCACATCCCAAATATATAAATAATACTCATCTAATGTAAATGCCAATAGTTTACCATTATGAGATAATGAAATATGGGTGATTTTATCCTTATGGCAGTCCAATGATGATAATCTTTTCCAATCTGAAGTGTCGTAAACTTGAACAGTTGATCCATAACTCACTGCGACTCGATCTGCATTGTCAGAAATCATAATCTCATTAATCCCTTGTCTAAATCTTATATTTGAAGAATGCCAATTTGTCCTGTCAAAATGACTTATTATTCTTTTAGTTTCGTCAACACTTATTAGATGCATTGAATCTTGGCTAATTCCCACAGTTTGTTGATAAAGATCTGATGGCTGATAGACAACACTATCAATTCCGATAGAATTCTTTAGAGTGTTGTTAAGGGCGAGTTTTGAAAACAGTGATTCTTGGATACAATCCCGAATGGGGTGATTATCACTTTCACACTGAGCTTTTAGCATCAAATCATGATGGTTCAGGTGACAATTGCCAATAAGCCAATTCCTTAATTGCTGAATTCTCTGAAGTTTCATACTGTTTGAAAATTGTCTCATTTCTGGTTTGGTGGCAACTGATATTATTTTATCAAACAATCGAGAGATGTGACTTTTGTAGCGTTCTATAACTCTAGATGTAAATTGCAAATTGAATGCAAGTTTAGTCAATTCATGCAGACACAGATTATAATCTTCTGAATAACGGAGGTATACCATTTCATCAAAGTCATACAAACTCCTCATATTCCCGGACGGCCACAAATCTTTGTAATAGTTATACTGGGCTAGTACAGCTATGTCGAAAATAGTTCTTCCGTTAAATTCTATTAAATTACTATTACTAAGTACATATTCACGAAAATCATCCACAACAATTTGGTTGACTTCTCCATATGGAGAATGTACATATGAGATAAAATCATTTAAATCATGTGCCAATCTATGCCAATAAATTGGGGGCATTCGGTAATCGTCTTTCCACTTATGGAATTGCGTAGACACACTCCTGCTACGTAAAATACTGTCACGCGAAAGAATTTCTGTGAGTTCCAGGTCATTAATTCCCTCAGTTAATGCGATTAATGTAAGCGACAACCATACTAAATAAACATCATGATGGTACTCGTTAACTATACACTCTATAATCTTCTCATATATATTATCATTATAGTTGGGTAACATCTCACAAGGTGACCAGCTCTTGACAAAGGATGCAAGATAGTATGACACTGAATTCAAATAGGCACCATCGCATTTGATATTCAGAAGATTTTTTCCAATTATGCAATTTTGATCTTTTGTGATAGTTCTCCACTTCCTTTTTAAAAGATTCTTTATGATAAGAATGCTATCTTCATGTGAAAATGTTCCCAGATTTATCTCAAGAAAATTTTCGGACGGGAAGTATTCTTCATATTTTTTCGAGCAAGTATATATTATTTTAAGTTTATTATTTAATGTACCTCTCCATTTTTGATTCCGTAACTTTCTTATTTCACTATCGGACAATCTATCAAGATTATCAATTATTATAACTACTTTATTTCTGCTTTCTCTATTTATATGATTTAACACATAATGTAAGTTGTGGCTATGGAACGGACTAAAGAATGAACCATTATAATCTTCCTTCCTATTCTCAACAAGATCTTTTGGTTGCTGAACTGATTTCAAACTACTAAAATCTTTGCTTATGAAAAAATGAAGATAATCAAGTAAACCTATAGCTGTACTAGTAAGAGTTGTTAGTCCACAATTAACATAGTAAACAAATATTTGGGGGGCGGATTGATTATTCACATTATAGGATTGACAGATAGGAAAAACCTTTGTTGCCAATGCGCTTTTCCCTACATATCGGTCACCAGATATCCATAACTGATATGTCTCTTGGTCATTTATAATAAAACTTCGCAACTCATCTATCTCTTTATTTCGTCCCCAAAAAATATTTCCTTTGAGGGTCAAATAGTTATCTTGTAGTTCTTTTTCAACAACTTGTAGTGTCGGCTCATTCTGTTTAGTACGTTCTATCTCTGCATCAATGACTCTACGGATACGGGCTTCCATTTCTGAAATAAAAAAATCATTATAGTTGGCAGACCCATAGTCTACAAAAGACAAATCTTTCTTTACGACATTTTCCTCATTCAAATAATCATCAAGTTTTTCTCTAAGAGATGAGACTCTGTCAGAGTTTTCTTCAGGTTGATAAACATCTTTCAAATCAGGGGGAACTAAAGACATCGTCCTAAGATATGCGACTACATGGCTATTGGCATCTTCAACTTGTAAAGCACCAGCATATATCTCTTGTTCTGTTGCGGAATGATTGTAATCAACCAGCATAGTATGATTTTCTCCGCTTAATTCAAATCCTAATGCAACACCTTCAAATATTTCTTGCAAAGGCTCCTCTATTTCTTTTTTCCTTTTTCCCACATCCTCTTTTCCAAAAGGCTTTAACACCCAAGGTCCTTCATCTGTAACCCATTCTTGAGTGTTGCCTGGCATCGGATTAAAGTTTTTGTGTACAAAGCTTATGTTATTAAAATCCTGGCGATAAGTCCTTTTGAGAATGTCTGTATGTACATTTATAAATTGTGCTAAGATATTAGGAACAATTTCTGGTAGTGGAATCCACCCATATCGTTCGCCAACAAGAACAATAAAATTGGGTCTTGGCGACAATTCTTGGCATCTCTTGAGTTCTGCTTTGCATATGCTCATCGTGCGGTTATCACGGCTTGTTTTCTCAGAAATCCCCCATCTCAAGTCAACATATTCAACAACCCATCCTTTTTCTCGCTGATACTCTTCCGCTATACGCTTGAAGATATCAATTAGTAAATCCCGCTCAACTTCCATATCAGCAAAAGTAGAGGAAATAAAAAAACGAATATAATGTCTTCGATGCATATATGTAATCTAATAAGTCCAATCAGTATTGCCCACATAGGAGAACACTTCTATAAGCCATCATATCATGTTTAATTATTTGAAGTTACATAGAATTTGCCTAATCAAAAAATACTACATCATATTTAAAAGTCTATTTAATCAGTCTATTCCTTATACTGAGGCATTTCTCCATCCGCTTGCCGTTTACAGCATAGCAATATGTACTATGAGATGATTCAGGAAGATGAACAAGAGACTTTGAGAACTTGCGCAGTGTGGCCAGCGTGTGGTTGATTGCATCTAACGGAGGGGTGGACTGACCATTCAGGCTGCTTTCAGTAAAGAGGGTCATGGGAATCAGCATTTGGCGTGCTGTACCCATATCCTTGTTGAAGGCAGCTAACTTGTGACTGGCTTCCACAAGGTAATATTTGGAAATAATCATGCGGTTATGAAGCTTGTTATAGATGGAGCAGTCGGGAGTAATGCCAATCACTTCCATAGTTATCGGATAGTCTCGGTTCAACTGCTTCTTAACGCCCTCTAACAATTCGGCAATCTCGTTGAAAGAGTAGTTTTCATGCTTCGCCATGTTGTCGAAAATGATAGTAACATGGTAATTACCTCCAAGGAACTGCTTAGGCAACAGCTCTGTGAGAATGTCTTTGATGTTGGCAATACCATCGCCTGCATTGGGTCGGTTGAAAGCAAAGAGATAGCGGTCATTCAACAAGAGCGCATTAGAGGGCAACGTTTCTACGCTGTTTAAGACAGTGTCCCATCCTTGCCCCAACTTTTCCTGTTCCTTTGCAATATGAATATCGTTGATGTCGATGAGATGAGAAATATCTGGGTTTTCACCACTTAGGCACATCACCCCATATGTCTTTTGTATAGACAACGCATCTGCGTGGTTTACATCAAGAATATATAGCGCAGAGGGACTCTTTAGTACGTTCTCTGGATGAGATTTGAATTTTTCCGTATCTGCTACAGATAATTGCTCTACAGGCTGTTGTTTCAACAATTTGTAGAGATATGTACGACCTGTTGCCCGCTTTTCTTCTGTGCTGACAACCTTTTCATAAATAGATTCAGTTATAAATATCTTAAACATACTTGTATTTTAGCTATTGATATGATGGTGCAAAGATAATAAAAAAACAGCAGAATAGTGGTACAAGGGAGCAAAAAGTGTGTCTAATTGATTATTTTTAGTTAAATATGGAGTCAAATGGTTATGATTTGGGCTTATTTTTTGTATTTTTGCCAAAAATTGAACAGTAAACCCTATCAGGTTATGAACATTATTGAAGTTTCGCATTCGCCCAACTTTTTTGTAGTTAAGGAATTGATGACTAAAGTCAGAAGAATCCAGTCAGATTGGCAGAATAATTGCAAATCTGGCGGTTTTCTTTCGCGAACGGGCAAAGTAACTTTTTTGAACACTATAGATGCTTGTTTAACTTCATCTGTCATTTTTATAGGCAAAATATCTTGGAAACACTTGCTATTTCCCCGATTTATTCGTAATTTTGCGGTTCAGAACAATTTTCACGAGTAGTAAATGGTCTTATAGCATTATGAGAGACAGGTACATCAGGTTTTTCATCAGTTCCACCTTCGCAGACATGAAGAGGGAACGAGATTTCCTACAGGAGGTGTTCAAGGGAATCGTACCCGTCTATCAGAAACGGGGATGGCAGATCGAGACCGTGGACCTCCGATGGGGCATCAGCACGGAGGCCGGCTACCACAACAAGACCATGCAGGTCTGCGAGCAAGAGCTGCTGCGCTGCCAGCAGCTGTCACCCAAGCCCAACTTTATCGTCCTTATCGGAGAGCGCTACGGATGGATTCCCCTGCCGGAGAAAATCACAGCTGCGGATTACGCCTTGCTCAAAATGACTGATGAAGAGAAGACCTTGTTTGACACTTGGTATCTCTTCGATAAGAATGCGTTGCCAAAGGGACAATACTTACTCAGACCACGGCAGGGTGTCTTCCGTGATGACACGAAATGGAGAGAGAGGGTGGAGCTGCCTCTGAAACGGATGTTTCAGCGCAACTCAACGTCCAGCCAGTCGTTTCTTGGCAGGCTTCTCGCAAGGGGAAAGCAGCAAGACTTGCCAGCGTATGGGCTGTCAGCCACCGAGCAGGAGATACGTCTGGGGGCGTTGGAGGTGGACGATGCCAGTGACCACGTCATTGCCTACTTCCGCGAGCTGAAGAACATTCCCCATGAGATGCGAGATGCCTTCACGGAGGCAGACAGCAGATGTGCCGGGCAGATGGCTGAATTGAAGAGAAGGCTGACAGACAAACTGGGCCAAGACAACATCTATAAAGCCAGACTCTCATACGAAGAATACTGTCAGGAGTGTTTCGCCGTGGCTTTTAAGCAAGAGATGGAGCGGCGGATTACAGCGACCGTCGACCGGGTGATAGAGGAGTGCGGCAGCGATTTGGCAAACAACGAAAACGAGCAGCACCGGGCAATGGCAGCCACCGAGGCGGAAGGGTTTGTGGGGCGTGAGGAGGTACTGAGCTATATTGATGACTATTTGCACGACATCAAGGCCTCGCGGGCATTATGGATAAAGGCTTCGTCTGGGGCGGGCAAGTCAGCCCTGCTGGCCAAGGTGGCAGAGACGTACAAGGATGAGTTCCATGTCATCTGCCGTTTCTGCGGCAGGACACGTGATGCCTCCAGTGCCTTGAGCCTGCTCCGCTCCATATGGTGGAACCTGAAACAGGTGGACACGGAGGTGAAATGCAGCGGCATCAGGAAATACATGGATTTCCCGGGGCACTCATACAAGCCTTGGGAGTGCTTCAAGTGCCTCCTTTCAAAGATGGGGAGCGACAAACCGGTCCTTGTCATCATAGACGCGATCAATCAGGCAGAGGAGGACACGGAGGGATTTTCTCTCTTGAAATGGCTCGACGATAAGCTGTCTCCTGCCGTCAAGGTCATCGTGTCCTCCACCGATGCGCTGCGCTATTCAACCGTGCCGGAGAACATCATCGTCTATACCCTCCTAGACATGGGCAGCGATGCATGGCAGCAGGTCAGCCACCTGCTCATGAGGAAGGGCAGAATACTGACGGCAGAGCAAGAGACGAAGGTGAAGGAAATCATCAGCCAGTCAGACCATTCGGCGATCTTCCTTGATGTGCTGGGGAAATATCTGTGCCGTGTCACTTCCGAGGACAGCCTAGACGGGCTGCCTCACACGTTGACAGAACTCATGGGGTATCTGCTGGACGACCTCTCACGGCCGGAAAACCACGGCCCTATGATTGTGCGGAAAGTGATATCCTTGCTGGCAGCAGACCGTATCGGCCTGTCGCAGGGTGAGGTATTGGACCTGCTCTCGCGAGATGATGCATACTATGCCCATGTAAAGGCGGAGAGCCATCATGAGATTGCGGAAAACGGGGAACGTATCATCCCACCCATCCTATGGTCACGGCTTCAGGCCGATATGGAGCCATTCCTTCGGCACAACTCGTCCAAGGCAGGCCATGTGCTCACCCTCTACCATAGCGAGCTGAAACGGGCAATCATCGACAGCTATCTGGCGACGTTCCAAGCGAAAAAGGAGGCCGTCAAGGCACTCTACGACTATTACAACATGCAGGTCAGCAGCGGGGACCTCACGCCACACGCCCTGTTAGAGGTGGTACATTGCGGTGTCGCACTGCTGAGCTTTGGCCGTCAAGACGATCCGGATTTGTTCCAGGCAACCGGTGTCAGCATCTACCACCTGCTGACAGGTAACGCCTCTTTTCTCATGGAGAAGGCGCTAAACCACCCGAAATCACTGATGGACGACTACCTGAAGGCGTTGCCCTACTTCAACATCGAAGACCAGAAGACCCTGCTGACTGTCCAAGGGATCATGGTCAGGGCATTCGAACTCATGGACAACAATGATGACAACTCATTAAGAAAAAAATCCGAAATACTGCCTGGCAGGGAACATCTCCTCTGCTACCTATGGAACCTGCCGCCAACGATGCCGCTGAGAAAGGCCATTCAGGGTATGGAAGGCACCGAGGATCTTATGGAGAATATTTATCCCACAAGCGATAGCGACCATGATGACGGCACGCTGTACGTTGTCCCGGAACTGGGCGAAAATCCGTGTATGAGTGCTGACGGCACTAAGGTGGCCTCTGTGTTTGAGAATGGCTATCAGGTCAGAATTATAGACCTGCGTGCTCCCCTGATTCCTCAAATAGTGAATCTCAACGAGCCGGTGCAGGATATGGCCTGCAGCAGTGACATGCACTACGTGGCCATACGGACGAGAGACTGCCTGAAGCTGGGTGACGCTGTTGCTAATAGAACGGTCTTTGAGCACCCGCTATCTGAGAAGGGCAGCTTCTCACTTTCTGACACTGGCATCATGGTTATTCTTGACAATGGCAGGATGAACATTATTGACCAGCAGGGCAAGACACTATACAGTGACAATGACGTGCTATGCTGTATGATAACCCCCTCGGGCAGATATGTGTGGCTGGTGGACAGCACATTCCTGCTGCACCGTATCGAGGTGTTGGCTGACAAGGATGTCAGCTACCGGCAATTGCTGCCGGAAGATTTCAGAAAAGCGTCAGACAAGGGAGATGACAAGAAGGGAAAGGACATTCCTGTCCAGATGAGTATTGTGTCATGCCTGGACGATTGCTGTGCCGTTACCATGTCGGGGGCCGGTAGTGTATGCTGTTTACTTCTTCAGGACAAACCACCTCATCACGTTCTGTTCTACAACGCCTCCTGGTTAAAGTATGGCACAAACGGCCATGTTGTGTTTGAAAAGCGCTGCTATCGTCTCTACAGCCAAGATCGTTAAGGCTCCACCCAACTCATACAGCAATCCGAGGTCGCATGGCACTGTGCCAGCCCAGACCTCACACTGCTGTTGACCTGCCCGTTGGATGAACAGTTCTCGCGTGTCATCGATGTTACAAGGGTAAAGCTGGGATTTAACAGGTCAACAGGCAACCAAGGTGTCAACAGCCTTGCGTGCAGCAGGGACGGACAGAGGATATGGGTGGCAAAAGGGTTCAACTTTGGAATAGATTACCAGCAGGCTATCGTCCAGATTGCCGATGGCAAGAGAACGGCGTACATCCCCCCTGTTGGGAGGAACTTCCAATATGTCACCCAGGTGTCGGCATCCCCTGACGGCTCATTGCTGGCCCTCTCCATACAGGGTTATCTTAATGGTGGAGGGTGCGAGACTATGGTCATCGCTGCCGACGGCAAGCCCATCATCAGGCAGAACACTGGAACATTCTCGGCTATTGGGCTGGCTTTCACAGAAGACGGGCGTTATGTAGCCGCCAGGACAGGCCACCTTATCTGCGACGTAGAGCCTCACATGTTCCTTTTCAACAGCCAAGGGAAGAAACTTTATGAGAGTGGTGAGCGCAATGACCTAAGCACGCAAGATTTCATGTGCTTCAGCCGGAATAATAGGTATGTCTTTAACAGTTGGGATTATATGGATCTGTTAACCCCAGACGCTAAATCCAAAAGTATAGAATTCAATGATTTATGTCATGTCGTGCCTTTGGGTATGATGGCCGTCAGGTACAAGTACTTTCTGGTGCAGCCGCCAGTAGGCAATGGCTTCCTCTCCTACGGAAAGGGAGGGGAGATATTCTTCAACCACTTTGATTCTGCGGAACGTAGTGTCTTTAAGCTGCCAGCTCCCTATCAGCCTATAGCTTGCTCTCCCTCCGGGCGGTTCATCTACCTTATCCAGGATGACAAGCTGTCGCTCTGGGACTGGATAGGCACAGGACAAATATTCCCGTTAATGGACAAGGTGCAGTGGATAGTGCCTGCCTTGGACGATTCCCATATCTATGTCATCCGTCATGACTATATGATCCTGCTTATGGATGTCTGGAAACGAGAGGTGAAGCAGAAAGCCTATATGGGGCGTACGGTCTACCAGCAGGCCTGCGCCCAGGGGCTGGCTGCCACCAATGACTACTGTGAGGTGGTCCTGCTGCGTCCCGACCCGTCTCTTGTCGTGAACCAACCCGCACCGGTGACCCTTGTGCGTCACTGGGACCTGGAGCGGCGAGAGTTGCAAACCGCTATGGCCGTCTGCCCGGCATGTGGGAAGCACATTCACATGACAGACAGCCTGCGAGAGGTGCTGAGACCGGCACCCGACAATTTTGAGGACATTCATCGTGACCATTGGAGTGACCCACGCCTGCACGGGTATGCATGTCCACACTGTAAGATACCGCTGAGTGTCAACCCCTATATTTTGTGATTTAAGTTTCGCTTTCGCTCATCTCTTTGGAGTTGTTACATGATGATGCCTTTGGCCTTGGCCTGGTTGATGACCTGATGGTTATTGACTATGCCCTGTCACTGCTTTAACTGGGATCATTACATGATATTGATTCTAAATTTCTGTCAGATAGTTGATTGCAATGATGGTGCAGCCAACCGACAAGGATGAAAAATAGGAATGCATATACGTATAAGGCTATTTGATTCCAGCTTATTATAAAAGCCATACTATCAAAAGTTCCATGCACCAACACTGGTATTAGAAGGATTCTGACCAACTGCCAACAACGTTTCAAACCTGTTGATGGGCAAAAACGGGCATCTGCATAATAGAATCCCATCAGGACGGCACAAAGATAGTGGGCAGGCACAGACAACACGGCTCTGCCAAGGGCAACCTTGCCCCATTCCTCATATCCTGAGACATAGCCAATGTTCTCCAGCGTTGCAAAGCCTAAGCCAACACATACGGCATACACAATACCGTCTCGCGGTTCGTTAAAAAACGTGTTACGACTTACCACCACCCACAACATGAGCAGTTTTGCTATCTCTTCTGGGATAGCAGCATAAAGGAAGGCACAGCGTACTTTCTCCACAATAGTTTCTCTTAAGGCAGTCCAAGCAAAATAGTCGGGAAGATATCTCCAAAACAACCTCATAACACCTAAAGAGATAATGCCGCACACAAAGCCCTTCACAATCAACTGCCATGGCTCTGGGTTTTTACGGTCGGTCCAAAGGATATATGCTAACAATAGCACACCAGGCAATACGGTAGACAGGATTTTCAAAGTTTCAGTCATCATCCATTTCCTTTAGTTTTCGTCGTACAAATGTTGTGTCAATGGCATTGATTCTCCTGATGGCATTGCTCATTTGTTTATCATTGTCTTGACGAGTGTAAAAGAGCACTTTATACCACAGCGCATTCAGGTTGGTGGAATCAATCTCAAGGGCTTTATTCAGGTAAGAGTGTGCTGTCTTGTAATCTTCTGCATACAGTCCGTAGGAGCCACCCAGCTCTGTCAGTGCCTCCACATTCGTGGAGTCTGCATCTACAGCATCTTCATAGCATTCGATTGCCTTCCAATGTCGTTCTTCGTCGGCCCAGCCTTCACGATAGATAGTTCCCATCCTGACCATTGCGGTGCTATTTCCTCGCTCGGCTGCCATCTGATACCACTTCAGCGCAAGTTTGTTGCATGTAAATGTCTTGCGAGGTCCGCAAAGACGGTCTCCATTAGCCATCATACTATCAACATCGGACACCAGAAAATATCGGTATCCTATCTCGTCAACATCTTCGGCATTTGTCACACCGATGGTAATAATCACCGCAAATAGCGTACCTATTATCAGTTTTTTGTCCATATGATGATTCTGCGCTACAAAATTACAAAATTCCCTCATTGTTGAACAAAATAGATGGAAAAATGTAAAGCAAGCCAAAGAATAGGCTGCATTTTTGGGTTAGAATCCAATGCGTCTCTTCTCTTTTGGCACTTCTATGGGAAGAATATCCTCTGGAGTGAGCTGGCGCAATTGTTGATTGTCAACAGGCCGCTGCTTGACACAGCGAGAGGCGTGCTGAATATAGATGCGCTCCAATTGATTGGCCACGAAACGGGCATTTCCCCATGTCTGTGGATTTCGTTGTTGGTAAGCTGCCATCAGAATCTGCTTGTATTTCTCCCATGCATCAGGAGTAAAGACATACTTGTATTCTTTTACTCTACGTTGGGTAATCTCCAAAAGTTCATCGATGGTGAAGTCTGCGAACTCAAATTTGTTTGGGAAACGAGATTGAAGACCAGGATTACTGTCGAGCAGCTTCTGCATCGGTTCTTTATAGCCACAAAGCACAACGGCTATATCACGTTGTCTCTCATCAGACAGAATGTTCATCATCAACTGAATGACCAGCTTGCCTGGATCATTTTCATGTTTACCATTTAACAAGTAGGCCTCGTCTATCATCAGCACACCTCCCTGAGCCATTTCAAGTACCTGACGCATGGAGCGTTCCTCATCACCCCAGAGGGTGCCAATGAAAGTGCCTCGGTCGCAAACCACCACATGCCCTTTCGAAAGAGCCCCCGCCTTACGCAGAAGAGAGCCGAAAATCTTGCATACGGTGGTCTTGCCTGTTCCCGGTCTCCCCAAAAACACACTATGCAGGGACACCTCGTGTTGCTTGCTATTAGGGAATGCCTTGCTCATCATCTTATTATAGCCTGTTAATGCCACCAGTTCATCCATGCGTAGCTTGATGTCGGCACAACCGACGAGCTTGTCAAGTTCTTCTCTTGGGTTGGCTATAGGACGAAGCACCTCAACCTTGACGCTGATTTTGTCATTCTGATCAATAGTACCATCTGGAAATGATAGGTCTTCAATCTTATGAACGCTTCCTTCTGGGAATGCTTCTATATCTATCTCTTCATCATCATAGATGTCGGAGTCGTCTGATTCTTCAAAAGGCAAATTGCCTTCCTCTAACTTCTCATAACCATCATCAATAAACTTTTTGAGCAGCTTTTCAAATTCATCATCTTCCTCAGCTCCTTCACCACCAACATGTTTCTCACCTAATGAATTTGAGAAATCTGGAGCTTTAAATTCAAAGTTTCTGATATATGCGTTTTCATCCAAAATGGCACCAAGGATAGTTCTTGCTTCCTCGCTATATGACTTGTTCGTTGCCATCTCCCTATGTCGGAGTCCTTTTAGCCCATCAAAAACCGTTATGTTCATGGCATTCCATTTATCTTTCATGTCTTTGGCATTGAGGATATTACTTTCTGTTAGCAGCACACCATGAATATCTACGGGCGGGAATATATTTATGGCACGATGATCCATCTCCTTCATCGCCTCTGACAATTGCCAGACAGGACTTGTCCGTGATTTATTGTAAGAGTAATATTCTGGCATATCCACATCATAGGGATCACCTTCGTCTGCTATTTCTTCTCTGTTGCCACAGAGGTCGAAGCAAACTACAACCATGCTTTTGGCATGGATATAGATAAAGATATTCTTCTCCAGTAGATCAGGCTCATAGCCCTTCAAATGAGTAGAATAGACAGCATGGTTTACACCAAGTCTGTCCATATAATCCAAAATTGTTTCCCGTGTCTGTTTGCGAAAATCATCAATCAATGCCATAGTCCTTTGCTTTGTTGCCAATTATAAAGAAACATGTACGGTCATAATTCTATCACTTCACAATAGGAATTTTAGGCAAAATAAAACGCCCTGTCCATTGGAACAGAGCGCCATGCTTTTTGTTTAAGGATTCCATTTACCCCATGACTATTACGACAATTTTTCTCTTTCCTTTGAGAAAAAATCTCTAACTTTCTCCCAACTAACACTAACCACTTCTAATGTATCAATACGGTCGATAGCTATTACTTTCTTCCTCTGTAAATCAAAACAAACCTTCACTCTTCTATCTACTTCACAAGCAAATGAATCTAAGGCGGTAATAGTATATTCTTCAACAAAATGATCTGTGTTGCAAGGATACTCCGTATTAGTAGCTGGAGATTGGTCAAACACCATGGTACACTTACCATTTGGATTGAGAATCCAAGTCTGTGAAACAATACAATCTCCGTTTTCAGTGTATCTTAAAATTGCCATCGAAGCATCTTCTTCCTGAGAAAACTGCTGGTCATCGTACTTCACTGCAATAAAGGTTAGAAACAAACCTAATAAAAAGAAAACGACAGGCTGCATTAAGCACCCGAAAACCAATCCCTTCTTTTGTTTCTTTTTATAGCCATAGTATGGAACAAAACAAGAAATAATAAGCGCTACACAAAAGACAATGATAGACAAATTCGAGGAATACATATTTTTTTATTAGGTTACAATAATTGATATATTTACATCGTATTTCGTACCTTTACGAATCATTACGGATATTGTTATCTAAAAATTAACATATTGGAGTGCAATCAGCAGAATTATTATTGTATTCAATGAGTTTCTCGGACAGTTTGTTGCAATGATGGTGCACCCAACCGACAATGACAAGAAAGAAAAATGCGAGGACATACAAGGCTGTTATATCCCAGTGTATTACAATGACAAAGCTGTCGAATGTGCCATGCATCAGAACCGGTATGAGAATAATTCTCGCAAACTGCCACAGACGCCTCATGCCTCTTGATGGCCCAAAACGGGCATTTGCATAATAGTAGCCCATTAGGACTGCACAAAAGTAGTGTGCTGGCACGGACAAAACGGCTCTGACAAGAGCCATTTCGCCCCAGTTATCAGATATTTTGACATAATCCACGTTCTCCAGCATTGCAAAGCCCAGGCCTATACAGACGGCATATACGATACCATCGCGTGGTTCGTCATAAAACGTGTTACGGCTCACCACTACCCACAGCATGACAAGCTTGGCTATCTCTTCCGGAATGGCAGCACGAAAGAAGGCATAGCGTACCTTCTCAATAATCGTATCCCGCATACCGGCCCATGCAAAATAGTCTGGCATATATCTCCAGACAAGTCTTAGAAGACCTATAGAGATAATGCCGCACAAAACACCTTTCACAATCAACTGCCAAGGCTCAGAATCCTTACGGTCGAGCCAGAGAATAAAAGCCAGCAACAGAAAGCCTGGCAATACTGCGGACAGAAACTTTAATATCTCAGCTATCATCCTTCTCTTCTTCTAATTTCCGGTCTATAAATGTTGAGTCAATGACATCGATTCGATGAATGAACTTTGACATCTGTACGTCGTTGTCCTGCCTGACATAGAGACGTACCTTATACCATAGGGCTTCAAGGCAAGTGGAATCAATCTCAAGGGCTTTGTCGAGATAATCATGTCCTATCCTGTAGTTGCCGAGATACAGTCCGAATGTCCTGCCCGCCTCCGTCAGGGCCTCGATATCCAGGGAGTCAACTGCCACGGCATCCTGAAAGCATTCGAGAGCTCTCAAATTGCTCTCTTCGTCAGACCATCCTTCGCGGTAGATGGTTCCCATCCTGATCAGAGCCGTGGCATTCCCCAGTTCAGCAGCCTTCTTATACCATTTCATGGCAAGCGAGTTGCTAACATACGTTTTGTCTGGTCCGCAAAGACTGTCTCCATAAACCATCATACTGTCAACATTGGACACCAGGAAATACCGGTGTCCAATTTCATCGATTTCTTCTACAGATGCGACACCAATAATGACTGTAGCCAGCAGCACAATCAACGCACCAACTATCAGATTCTTATCCACAACAGCAAAATTGTAAAGATTGTCAACCTTGCTGAATGGCCTCGTAAAATTTCCTCTGGGCAGCACGAAGCATATTGATACCACGAGGAACGAAGTCAGCTAATACAGGTGTACTATCAACAATTACTTCAAAACCAATCCATACGGCATCGGGTACTGGAGTATAAGCCTTAATCACCTTCATTTCAGAATTTACCTTGTTCATTGCGAGCAAGACTGCGGGAAAGTTCTCCTCGGTGACATCAAAGATGCCAGGCATCATTAGGCGGAAATACTGATCATCATCTTCATCGTAGAAGAAAATGAAATTAAGACCTTCGCACTTGAATGCGAGACCATACTCTTCTTCCTTGGGGCAGAATCCCTCTTCGCGGAGGTAATTCAGCATCAATTCTTTTAAGTTCATACGCTTTACTTTTAGTTATTATAATAATGTTACTTGATAAATCCTATCTTCGGACGACGGTTCCTCGCATCCGTGTCTTCCATTTTCTGACGTAGATTCTCGTAATTATTGACCACCTCCTTGCTGAGTGAAGGATGTATGCTGCTGATGGTCTCTTCCAACAGTTGCTGAGTAATGGGTTTATCGCTGAAAGCGGCTCCCATGGCAGCATCGTTGACGATATAGGCGATGTCACTGGCAATATAGCCATCAGTCAGTTCAGCCAGATGTTCCATGTCCAAGTCCCCACAAGGACGGCCATCAAGATGAATTTTGAACATCTCCCGTCGCGCATCCTTATCAGGCATTGGTACATAAACCAACTTGTCGATTCGACCAGTTCGCAACACGGCAGGGTCTATCATATCAGGTCTGTTGCTGGTGGCAATGACAAAAATACCGCGTTGGGCACAATTATTCAACTGACTCAGGAACTCATTAACCTCACCAGCCTGGTGCTCTGCGCCCTTGTTTGAACGATTGGGAACAAAGGCATCAAACTCGTCAAAGCAGATAATCGTCGGTTTGGTCTCTTCTGCCTTTTTAAACAGGTCTGCAATTTTTCCTTGTGAGCCATGCACATAAATACTCCCCAGGTCACTAGCCTTCACAAGCATGAAATTAAAACCAGTCTCCTCGGCAAATTTCTCAGCAAAGAAACTCTTGCCGCATCCTGGAGGACCATAGAACAACATACCATTGGGAGGCAGGAGTTTATATTTGGCTGCTTTTTCCTTGTCTTTTAGGATAAAAATCACCTTTTGGGTCAGCATCTGCTTTAATTGATCCATACCGGCAATGTCCTTAAAACCATTGCCTTTCCCCTTTTGAACATCAACATTTGCAGACGTAGCCTGTTTCTCTTCTTCTGAAGCGTTATTCTGTTCTGGGCGTTGCTGTAAAGGCTGTTCTGGCTGTTTTTGCTCCTCAACTTTACTGGGATTCTGCAAGTCATCCAAAAGAATGTCAACATCAGCGTATTTACAAGTTCCATTCGCACAAAGTCCTTTCGTCAAGATGCGTCTGAATCCCTCATCTTCCGTTACATCATCGAAGTTCAAGGCTGTCTTACGAGCTTCCTTGACCATCTTGATACGTTCCTTCCGCTCTGTTCCTTCTGGAATGGTGACATCCCACGGCACACGATTGGTAAGCATAGTATAGAACAATGCAATGGCAGAAAATAAATCTGTGGCATTATTATACATGCCTACAAAAGTGGTATTTGACTGATACCGTTCATCCAAATCCGAAGTATCGAAAGATGGAGAGCCGCCTACGTACTTGGACACATGACTCAAATCTATCAATTCTGCTACGCCCCCAGTCTTCTCTGACAGCATTATATTACGAGGTGTAATGTCATTATGGAAGAAGCTGCGTTCATGCATGAATTTCAGTCCCTCAAGTACGTCCTTCATTATTCTTAGGGCTTCATCTATTGGCAGAGGGCCTTCTCGCTGAAGTTTGTCCGCCAAAAGTTCACCGCTAAAGTAGTTGGTAACAACATACGCGCATTCACCGACCTCTTCATTCTGATAGGTTCCTTGTTCAACATAAGAGATAATATTCTTATGACGAAGCTTAGACATAACTTCAATACAGGTCACCTTATGCTCACTATCGAGCATCTTCTCAGGGGTATTCTTTAGAATATATAGCTTCAGGAAGAAAGGTTCACCTTTTTCATCCTCAACTCTGTACGTCTCACAATAGTTATTCTCCTTGATAAGACGCTTCACCTCATAGCTCCCAATTCCTTGGTTCTGATTCAATATGGCCATAACTTTTATATTATCGATTAGCGGCAGACTGATATTTATCTTCTGCAACACGTATTTTTGACAGAGCTTCCGCACTGCCCAGTTCGTATGCTTGTTTATAAGCAGATCTTGCACGCAGAAGAATCGTCAGTTTTGCGCTTTTAATAGGTTTCATATTCCCGTGACCTTTTACGTCAGGCAATAGATCTGCCGTGTTAATAAGCTCATCTCCCATTGACAACCAACTTTGTATCTCTGCTCTTTTCATCTCCTCATACGTTTGCCTAAGCTGCTCATTCGTATTGGCTAGCTCATTGTCAAGAGTGGATATCTGCTGGTTCTTGTCATCAATGATACCATTCAATCTGCTAATCTCCTGTTCGTTCAGGGCTATTGTCTGGCGAAGGTTTTCTATCAATGCGACCTGCTGCTTGTCAACCTTCTTCTCAGAAACCGCATTAAGCCTTTTCTTTATTTCTCGTATTGATTCCGATATCCTCTCTGCAGTGGTACGAGTGTCCATGTCTGTGCCATTCTCTATATTCCTGTGCAGGGAAATTGTCCTGCCGGTAATAGAGTTCAACTCGACCATAATGCCATTCAATTCGACTCTTGCTTCTTCATTGGCAGAAAGTGTACCTTCTACTGATTCCTTTAGCATGTCATACTTCTGCTGGAGAGCATCGTATGTCTCTTGGGGAACAGTCGGAGCCTCACTCTTATTGGATGTGCATGAAAAGAGTATCATGGTTCCAACAACACAAGCATATATACCTAATTTGTTAATATCCATAAGTCTGAGAAATTAATCGTTATAGATTTTGTTTGTTCGTCGTATGTAATGTAACCAACTCCAAGTTCTTTACTTTGGAAAAAACCTTCCCCTCTATTAAGGGTCATCTTATAATGTCTGATAGGCATGTTGCTGTAAACTGCCATATCAAATATGCCGTCTTCTGTTTCTGATATTCTTGCTGTAATTCCTTTAGTAGAAACTCCATCCGCTTTAGTAACGAAATATAATCCGGTCAAATCGGAAGGCAGAGATACGGGAGTTGTTTCAACATCTGTCTGTGCTTGAACAGACTCCTTTTGGATGACCTGCTCTTGCCTTGGTGATTCTTCTGCTTCTGTATTTGATGAACAACCTCTATAGATCATATAAATACAAAATAGGAGAATGCCTGCTATTATGGCGAAAAACAAGCCTGGATGTGTGCTCTTTCCGCCTTTTGGGACGGATGGGTCAGGTTTAGCAACAGGTTCTTTGCCGATTTTCAGAAGTTTCTCTATCAGAGAGGACGTGTCTTCATCGAACCTGCGATAACGAGCCTGATTTTTATAGTAATAGTCCGACAACATCTTCAGGGCAGACGTTGTTGTGATGTCTTTTGATGAAGAGTCTATAGACAGGTGGTTGTCATAGCAGTAACGCAATGTTTCTGCCGCTTTTAAGATAAGGGTGATACTACTTTTTACGTCGCTGCTCATTCCCCTTTTCTCCATGAGAAATGCTGTTTCCATTAACAGTATTCCACGAGATGGGCTGTTTGAACATTTACTGAACTTGCCAATACTCTCGTATGGAAGAAATGACGATGTTAAATGCTGCCAGCGTTCTTCAATACTAACAGTATTCTCAAAGATGTCGTATAAGAATGTAAGGTAGCCGTATTTCCATTCTTCAGAATCATCCAGATGTTGAAGTGTCAGGTTAAGGCCTTTGCTTGCCAGCTCATTCCATCCGTTGGTATTTCCAATTTCTTTTCTGAAATGTCCCCATTTCAAATAAACGGATGTGATGGCATAATAGGTTGACAATGAGATTCTCTTGTCTCGATATAGAGTGGTCATTGTTGATGCAACCTGATAGAAAGCGGTTTCTGTCAGATTCTCATTCTTTGACTCACGCCCGATAGTACTGCAATCATTACCCAATGCCTTGAAAAAAGAGGCATCGTCACGTGGCGAACTGAGTCTTTGGTATATAGTATCTATAGAAACAGCCATCTTTTCATCTTTATTTGTGTCTTAGCGATTCAAGTAGACCTGCCCATCCAAGCTTTTCATACCTTTGTTTTTGAAGCCGATAGCCCTCGCCGTAGACTAGATCCTCATTCTTATACATCCTTCTAAGCAGGTAACCCGCAAAATCAGATCCATCCTTTGTATATATAAACGCCTCTCCAAGATTGCAGAATCCCTCACACTCATCTTTTGTCACTTCTCTTCCATAAAGTACCAACCATGAATGAAGCATTTCATGAGCCAGGACACCCTGAAAATGCAACATAGGTAGGCCATAAGTCATAAAAATCTTGAAGTCAGCAATATCACGCCTAGATGAATTATAGCAGAAAATATGCCCTAAAGTCCCATCCATATCGTCTGTCGGTTTCATTCCGATGGGGATTGTCAAGGGTATTCCTGTGATTCCCAGATCTTGAAACACGCGGATAACTTTTTTTTGGCATGTCTCTACCTGAGAATCTGTTGTTACAGAAGAAGTAGAACAAAAGGAGCACAGAAAGGTCTCCTTACCTAAAGCAGTATGACTTCCAGATATAATTCTTCCACACGAGATACAGAAATGAGGTTTATCTCCATGATGTTGTGTGTGTGAGAAATTGCCCCAGTCATCTTTATAATAACTGTCATGTATTGGCTTGCCGCAAACGCAACATGTTTTCTCGACATACTTGTGATAGCAGTCTTTGTGGTAGTTCTTTTCCCCAATAGAATAGTATTCTGAAATAATTGTTTTCCGGCAATGCGCACAAATCTTCTTTCCAGAAGACGGATTGCACTCAGTGTGATAAGGTAAGCCTTTGTAGGTAACAAAAAATCCTGCGAGCTTCTGACCACAATAAGCGCACTCCAGGCACTTCTTGTGGTAGTATTTGCCGCCTACAGGAATTCCTGTTCCTGCTATTACCTTATGACACTTAGTGCAAATCCGTACAGACATAACTAGTCTTATTAAAGCACTTCAGAACCGATGGTTGCAGTAACGGTCTTACCCATCAGTTCCAGCAGTTTAGCCATGCTGGCACCTGAAGACAGTTCTTCATGAGGATGACTCATTTCCGTAATTTCAGATTTAGGCACCTGTTTCAGTGCAGCATATTTCTCGTCAACAGCACCCCACAAGAAAAGCTTGATATGATTTTCTGCAAGATCTTGCTTAAGCTCATCGAGATTATTGATGGCGAAGGTTGACTTGGTTGACGAATGAAGGTCTTTTGCAGGAGCATCAGTGAACACGACCACTATCTTGTGAGCCCTGCGCCATTGTGAACTTTTGGCGGCAAGGATGATGGCATCAAGTGTAGATTCTGGAGCATCACCGCCATCGCACATACGGATTCCTGCGACTTGTGACTGGAATGAAGCCACATCTGATACGAACTCGTTGCCGTTCTGTGGATTCTCACCTTTTTCAAGGTCTCCATATCCCATGGCACGCATACGCCAGTCGATAATAGTACTCTGGTCTGCATTAAGACCTTCAACGAACTTGTTGACATAAGCCTTAACGTTGTCAATAACTGGCTTCATGGAACCAGTGCAGTCAAAACAAAATACGACATCTGCCACAGCTTTGGTTTTCATGACGGATGCGCCTGGTCTTTTTTGTAAACCCATAATCTTCTATTTTAAGATGTTAAACTTATAATACTTCTATTGTAAAACTCACGATGTCAGTTCCTTTGCCTGTGCTGAAGATGGAGATCTTATCCCCGTTCTTCACCATAGTAGGCTTGCTGGACATCTCTATACCGTTGAGTTTGATTTTGTTCTTGGCAAAGCCGTTAGCAGGACAACCAAGTAGGATGTCCTCACCCTCTTGTACAACCGACAGAACAGCATAGTTCTTATCAAGATACTTGTAAACAGGATTGGATTCGGTGTCGGTAGTTCTGCCAAACAACTCCTTGAAATGCTTGCGGCCATAGCCCGTACCGGGAACCATAATCATGACGTCACCACTTGGTGCGCGCAACTTAGCTTTCTTACGAGGATAAAGTCTGTCAGGCGCAGGTTTACCCTGAAGGACGCCCATAATCTCATCAAGCGTTGGTCTCTTACTTTGCTCGGGTTCGAGACAAGCTACAATAATGTCATTGACACTCTTTGGTAAATCGTCGTTGATCTTAATAGGAAGGACATAGTCTTTTTCAGTAACCCATTCCTTCCATTTCTCTGGTTCGAAGATACGATCCTCCTCCTTCTCTGTAATAACGAATGGATTGACTCCGGCGAGCAGTTCACACAGAATGATGCCAAACGTAAAAATGTCAGACTTGTAGGACAGATTCGTCCCATCAATATTACCATAGCCCGGAGTCCCAACGATACGGACAATATTCCCATTTGGTACAGACCAGTCAAAGTCAGTCAGTATGATTTTAACTCCAGCTTTCTTTGAAGAGTCCTTGACAACCATTACCTGTTCTGGCTTCAAGTCCTGATGGACAATATTCTTTCCATGTATGGCTTTCAGTATCTCACAGAACTGAATAGCAACATCAAGTCGCTCATCATAGTTGTCGTTGTCATTCAGCCAGTCCCTGAGATTAGTGGCTCCTGTGATAAACTCTTTTACTTGGTAGTATAAGCCCTTTACCTCAAAATCCTCCACAATAGTCTCGACCTGACCTCCAATAGATTTCAGGAGAGGAATCATTGTGCGCTGATTCTGTTTGAACTGTTCGTAGTCTTCCGACATACTTGTCGGGTCTTTATAGGCCTTAAGGAAATAGTTCGCGCCGCCTTTCCTGACCTTATAGGAGTCACAAAACGCGCCTTTGTTAATTTCCTCTATAACTTCGTAGCCTTTGATATTTGATTCCATATGAATAGGAAATTAGTTCTTGAATTCTATGTATAACTTATTATACGGTCATGGCACCACCACTTATCAGGTCTGAAACGGTCTTGCCAATCAGTTCCATCAGGTTCTTGAAGTCAATCGTCTTGTAATCTTCTTCAGGATTGTCCAACTGAACGATATCTGCACGAGGAATCGTCATCAGCGCATCATAGAGCTTGTCTGTCTTTCCCCAAAGGAACAACTTAATGTGCTGGACAATCAATTCCTGAGCAAGGACCTCAACATCTCCATCAGAACCGCTGACATCTGCAAGCGTCTTTTCATTGACCGGTTTGGCAGCAGCATCAGTGAAGACTACAATGATTTTGTGGCAGTTGTCGCGCCATTCTGATTTCTTTGCTGCATACCAGATGGCATCAAGAGTTGACTCGGGGTCATCCTCGCCAGTGTATTCCTTCGCTTCCATGCCATCAATCTGAGCCTTTAACTCTTCCTCTGTCGAAACGAAAGGGCGGTCGTTGATAAGATATTCCTCGTCAAACTCAAAATCACGATAGCCAAGGCATCTGGCTCGCCAGTCGAGTACAACCTGATTCTCCTTGAACCCATTAATCAGTTTCTCCACATTTTCCTTGACGGAAGTGATAATCTCTGTCATTGAACCGGTGCAGTCAAAGCAGAAAACGATGTCTGCTACACCTTTGACTTTCATCTGAGCTGGTCTTTTCTGTATACCCATAGTCGTAATATTTAATTTGTTAATTATTCTTCTTCAAACGGGAAACCGTCATTAATTATCTTGAAGAGGGATTCTATCTGCGTGGCTTTTTCATCTGTGCAATAGAATTCAGGATGAAGTGAATAGCGTTTCGCCTCTTTATGCTTTAGTGATTTACCACTAAGCAGATTATAGGTGACATCAACTTCATCTTCAATGGATATGTGATAGAGGAAACTATTTTCTATGCAACGATAGTCATTATTGCCGATAATGGCAAAAGCAGGCTCCACCTCAGGATAGCCAGCTTGTTCATTCATGGCTCCTCCTGTGGAGAAAATCGTGCAGACACAACCATTAAAGAATGATTTAAAGCCGTCATCAACAGGTTCGTGACTCCGATACACTCTGCCCAACTTGTTCTTTTGGGCGTATGCCTCGTATTGCTTGCTACCAAATTCAAAACGACCATTCACCTGATATTTCTCCAGGTCATTGCTCGGGTCACCCCAGATCATGTCATTCAGTATCTGGTTACGAGCATAGAGTTGGTTTATATTCAGCTTTGTCAATTCTTCGTCTGCGAAAACGATAGAACCAGTTTCTTCATCGAAACAAAAAACATCAAGGAAGACTTGTCGGGGAATAGCTCCATGAGTCAACAGGATATTCTGATCTGCCATTTTCAGATATACGTATGTCGGCAATGTTCGATAAAAATAGGCAAATGACTTCAGGAAAACCTTATTATCTTTGCAATACTCGTTAAGACAAGGAACGCTATCGAGTGGAAGTACTTTTCCTGCCAGTTCCTGCTTCTCCTCATCATAATCAATCATCTCATGGTTCCCTCGTAGCATGATAAGTCTGTCGCCCAATATTTTCTTTAAATCCATGAGCAACAGGAGAGGCTCAAATAGGGCACAACCTCGATCCAGATAATCACCAAGGAAGACAAAATAGGCTTTTTCGAAATAATCATATTCGGAAACAGACAACTTCAGCATGATAGCTGCAAGTGATTTGTAGTCGCAATGAACATCACCAATGATGACAACTCTGGTGTCGGCTTGTTCTCTCAAATCAAGCAACTGGTAATAACGGGCCGAATTGATATCTATAAAATAATCCTCGTTCTTACACTCCTCAAAATAGGAGAGCATTTCTTCTTCTACACGTGGTAAATCCTCTGGTTGTATTTCAATTCCCCGGTTGAGGATAGCCTTTAGCACCATCTCCTTTTTCGCGATTTCGCCAACTGAGGTTTCTTCGGAACTTGTCTGCTTAACTGGTTCCGAAGGAGAAGTCTCCTCGACAAGGGCTGTTTTGATGTATTGTATGAATTCTGATAATTTCATATGCATATTGTCTTAGTACTTAAACTGTAGTTCCTGGCATGTCGGATGGGAATGCTCCTCTAATTGCCTTAAAGGCTTTCTTCTGCTTTTCCCTTTCCTCTGCGTTGCAGACAAATTCTTCTGAAAGCTGAAAGCCTGCTGCTTCCCTACCATAATACTTTTGATGGGAGAACAGATTGACTGCCCACCGATTTCCACCTTCGAGGCATTGATACAGGAAACTGTTTTCTATCGTTAAATCACTTCCGCTGATGATGGCGAAGGCCGGTTCAGCCTCAGGATACCCCGCCTGTGGATTCTTATCTCCTCCTGTCGAAAAGATGGTGAATACCCGATTGTTGAAAAATGACTTGTAGCCTAAAGAGGCTTCTTCATGGCTACGCATAATCAGGTCAATGTGGTTGCGGACATAGAATCTTTCAAACTGCTTACGTCCGAATTCAAAGCGTCCTTCTACTTGCATCTTCTCGTCATAATCCTTTGGGTCGCCCCATATCATGTCCTTTAGAATTGACTTTCTCTTCAGAAGGCGTTCTCCATCAGGAATGGTGGTTTCAAATTGGATACGTCCATCCTCTTCATCGAATTTGAAAGTGTTGAGGAAGATGTCTCTTGGTATGCTAGCATGAGTCAGCAGTACATTTTTCCCCTGCGTCTTCAGATAGACATAGGTTGGCAGTTTCCGATAATATTCGGCAAACGCTTTCAGGAATTCCGGGGAATCGCTGCAATATTGCTTTAGGCATTCACAACTGTCGTTTGGTCTGACGAATGCTTTCAGGGTTCGTTTCTCGGCATCATATGAGATGGATTCGTGATTACCTTTCAGCATAATCATTCGATCACCCAGAATCTCCTTAAGATCTTTCAACAGTAACAACGGTTCAAACAGGCATGCCCCTCTGTCAAGGTAGTCACCAAGAAATACGAAATAGGCCTTTCCGAAATAATCGTATTGTGCAATAGATAATTTCAGAAGGATTGCCGAAAGAGAATAGTAGTCACAATGGATATCACCAATGACAACAACACGGATTGACGGTTCCTTGCGCAGGTCAAGAAGTCGATAGTAGCTGTGATCACTCAGGTCCTCAGCCCAATGTCCGGAAGGATAATGTGAAAAATGAGAAGAGAGTTCTTTCATGACCATTGGCAAATCTTCTTCCTCAACTTCTCTTCTTTTCATGACAACATTTAGTACCTCCTGCTTCTTGGCAGAATCACGCTTTTGTTGTTTAGTTGGCTCATTTTCATGCTGTGATGTAGCATGATAACCATGTTTGGAAGTAGAAGGTCCCTGAACAACTGTCACATTTGCCTTGGGCGATTCCTGCTGATTTGATGGTGTCAGAGATTCTGCATTTATTTTCTCGATGGTCTCTTTTAGATCTTTAATACTGTCACGCAACTTACTGATTTGGTATAACTGGATGAACAGAAACACCAAAAGCAAGGCAAAAATTGCCGCTATTATTACTAATAGGTAAGTAACAAAAATCATCTTAGGCATATATATTTGTGCAAAGATAGCAATTTTCTTGCAAAAAAGTTACTTTTTGACCATAAAAATGGCATTTACTCACTCTTTTTAATATTATAGAGGTGAAAAACGCCTCAAATATATCACTTGTGAAGTGTTTCTGATGCCACAATTACCTCATAATCAAAAAACTGTTCTTGGAAATATACCAAACTGCCGATTTCTGACTTTGTATATGTCATATTTTCAGGACATACTACCCATTTGTCTTCTATGTCATCCTTTCTGTGAATGATGGCTACAACCTTTCCCGTAAACTTCTTGACAGGTTCATCTATTCCAATAATATAGGCATCTTGTTCTTCCCCATCTGGAGCCATTACCCTGTCTATATATCCATAGTTTATAGGATAGCACAAATCTTTGTGAACGGGATGGCGGCTTCCCTTCGGTCTATCAATTGTTACCGTTACGATATTACCAATAATGCCATCTTTCATAAGTCACAAATTTTTGCATGATGATTATTTATCAACGTAAAGAAATTTCTAAAAATATGGCTCATGCCTCTTGGGATATCAGAACTCATCTTCTCTTTTGACTGCTTATAAATGGAAATCATATCCGCCTTCTTTTGTAATGGCGGTGGCAAAATGGGTTCACTCGCCTTATCAATGTCAGAGATAATCGTTTCTGCATGCTGATAGCGGAAAAACATATGCCATCGTAGTCCGTGACTCATTATATTCCGATATGTCTCCGGGAGTACGATTCCTGTGAAGTCTGGTTCTATTGTGGATGAACTTTCTTCCAGCGAGTGCCAGTTTCTGTTTGCCAAGCTTACAGTAGGCCAGGGAGTATGTCCAAACAGCATCTGGTAAAATACGGCAGAAGCTGAATAGATGTCTGTCTGTACAGTATAGAAATCATGGTAGGTTTCTGGGGAAAGGTAACGCTCGTCGAGTTCCTTGTTGTCAAATGGCAAGTCTATGAAAGGTATCTTTATAATAGAGAGATGCCCCAAATTCATAAGTTTCGCCGTGCCATCGTTGTTGATAATGATATTCTGTGGGGTGATGTTGTTGAATAGCAAGGGTTTCTTTTGAGTATGGAGGTAATGCAGGGCTTCCAATATTCCACGAAAGATTCGTATAGCATCGTCCAGAGCCAGTTTGCCTTCTCTTTTCAATTTGTCTGACAGTAATTCTCCGTCGAAACATTCGGTTTTGACATACTGATATGGGCCTATGGCCTCATTATAGTATCTCCCATGGAATACCTGAGCAATATTTTCATGGCAAAGATCTTGTGCCAGTTTAAAGCTGATGACATCACCTTGCTCATTTAGCATTCTCTGAGGCATCAAGCTTAAAACATTCACTCTCAGGAAGTAAAAACTGCCATCAGGAGCTGTTATGCGATAGGTCTTACTATAACCATTCTCTCTGATTAAGGTAGAAACCCCATACTCTTTCAATTCATCCGAAGGAATTCCGTATGCTATGTTCTTAACTAATGCCATATGCAACTAATGTCTTATTTGTCAGTATGAAGTACTTTTCAATCATAAATGAAGAAGGACCCTATGCCCGTTATAATAAAGAGAGCCTTTATACTTTTACTTTCTATCACCTGAAAACCTAAATTTTTTGAGTCATCAAAATTATCCCCAAAACATTTGGTGGGAACGAGATTTTTAGCTACTTTTGTGGCCGAATTACATAATTCTATCACAAATCACATTTTAAAATTGTAGCAAGAATGAACAAGATGACAAAGGGAACAGTCAAGTATCGAGCGGTTCAATGATGAAGTAAAGAACTGAATCTGAGAATCGACAGGAGGATTGTACCTTGTCGTTTTGTGCATTCTTTGAGGTTAAGCCTCGAAGACCTTTGGCGCTCGAAAGAGCTTGAAAGCATGCTTTCGCTCTTTGCTTGCTGAAGCGGTCTTTGACATATTGCTACAATAGTCGGGGATTGTGATAGTGTATTCTCTGAATGGAATACCCTATAATTCCATAGGTTGGTGCAGAAGCATTTGCCTATAAACTCTTGTGCCCTAGATCAAGGGATTTACACCTTTTTTATTTTATAGTGATTAGAATTATGTAGATTATGCGGAAAGAATATAGACTCATTGACGATTTCAAGAAACAGACACAAACAACTATCTGGAAACACTTAGATGCTATGGCGGTGAATTATGCCGTCTTTTCCTCTCACCTGAAGGGCTTAGCCCCATATTTGACGGACTTCGACGTTTATCTGTATTGCGACAATTCGTGTATGGTCGTAGTTTGTCTTGACTGCTGCGGTCATTGCGAAGAACAGACATACGAAGAATCAGAAACACTCAGTCCCCTTATTCTAAGTGATGGCCATGAACCACGTGTCAGTAAAGTCTGGAAACTGGCGCAGACTGTTCGTGCTATCAACAACCGGCTCATGATACCTGTATATGGTCTGCTAATAACAGAGGCTGACATTACCAATGCTTACGAACTTTATGATATGTGGGATTCCAACAATGTCACGATCATAGATTATATGAAGAGACTAAAGTATCGTAAGATACGGGTGAATGAAGATGAAGGTCTGGACTGTAAGTCCTACGTGTACGCTTTGAATATAACGCCACTACGTGCATTGGAAACTGAAAGTCCCGTCACCCCTATATCGCTCACGGAAGAAGAGGATTCGACGGAAGAGTCAGAATCGGATGATGACGAATTCGAGAGATTGCTCAACGAATTTGTCAATAACGAAAGCAAGGACTCTTCTGAAAAGGATTTAGAAGAAGATCAAGGAACCGATCCTGAATACAGTTCTGATGAGAGCAATTCGGAAATAACAGAAGATGACACGACTTCTAATGATGACACATATTTCCCTAGTGGTGAGATTGTGCAGAATCAGAATCTCAGCGTTAAGGTCGAGATTTTGCGTCCGATTGAAAATCCTCGCGAAGAACTCGATAAACTCGTTGGCTGTAGTGAGATTAAGCAACGCATGGATGAACTGGTTAAACTGACAAGCTACAATAAGATGATGCGTGAATTATGTCCTACAGTCAAACAACATAAAGTGTCATTACATAGCTTGTTCCTAGGCCGCCCTGGTACGGGAAAAACAACCATCTGTAAGATTTATGGTTCCCTGCTCCGACAAGCTGGGGCTTTGTCGAAAGGACACGTCATTATTTGCGATCGTAGTACGTTCATAGGTACACTATGGGGAGACGAAGAACGCTCCACACGTCAGGTCATTGATATGGCAAAAGGCGGTGTACTGATGATAGACGAAGCTTATCTGTTGAACAGTTCAAACCCACATGACCCAGGAAAAATGGTAATTCCATTGCTGATGAATATCCTTGCAGATGAATCACAGCGTGACATTGCCGTTGTACTTTGTGGTTACAAAGGGCCGATGCAGAAACTTATCGACCTCAATCCTGGATTGCAGTCGCGTTTTCCCAATAAGTTTGAGTTCCCAGACTTTACAATCGACGAACTTTTGGAAATCACGAAACTTCGTATTAAGGAATATAATTACACCTTTACAACCGAGGCATGGGAAAAGTATGTTCACATATTATCGTCAGCCTATCAGACTCGCGATCCTCAAACGTGGGGGAATGCCCGCTTCATAGGCAACCAACTAGAGCGTATCTATATCCAGCATGCTGGCCGATGTGTGAAGCAACAGCCAAGTGAGAAGTCTGAGCTACTTTCTCTTACACCGGAGGACATTGTTTCCATTGAGGTCCCTCGCCAGAAATCAAAAATAGGATTTTAAACAACTATCCATATGAGAAGAAGTAATCGACAAAGTCGCTTCGCTCGTCGAAGAATTCCTTATCGGGTATGCAGATGCTTACCCAATGGTGTTGTGACCCATCTTGAAGCTCGTCTGCTCAGAGACTTGGTAAATCGGGAAATCCATCCGATTCGTTGTGCGGAAAGCTGCAAGCGAAAGTTCCAAAAGGCCATGTACCTCGGTGATCTCTGTGCTGAAACAGGTCATTTCTGGTGGGCCAGAAAAATATGGAGATTTGCAGCAGGGCTTATTGAAGACAAGGACTATGACGACTGGCGTTATGTCTGGTTTGACAACAACAGAGTAAGGCTTAGGGATGTCATTTCAGAAACGGAATGCGAATTGCTATACCGCCGATGCAGCCAACTTTGGCGAGCCCTTGGACATCCTGAATACGACTGGTGGGATGACAGGGTTGAGTACCTGACAAGCATATACAACGGTACCACCTATTACTATTTGTATGCCGAAAAGTTCAGTGAATACTACGATGAACCGATAGGCAAATGGGAAGATGATATGGAGAAAGCCGAAGCAGAACAGGAAACTCAGCAGATTTTTCGTGACGGCCAAGGCGATAACCTTCCTCCATGCTCTCAGGACTTTACGGATTATTGGCATAATGGCCCTCATATTGAGGACTTTTCGTGGCTTACCTACAAGCATGACCAACAGCAGAAATACTGTTGATCATGCTTCTTTTACTTTTAAAGTAATGTAATTATGAGTACGGAATTATCTATAATTCATTAAATATCACTATATTTGCGAACATAAAAACGTTTTTAGATGATGGCTGACCAAATGAAGACAAAAGACATAGCTTTAGTACTGTCAAGTGGCGGTGCCAGAGGATTAGCCCATATAGGTGCCATAGAGGAATTGGAATCGCATGGATATCACATTTCCTCTATAGCAGGATGCTCAATGGGAGCATTGATTGGTGGAGTCTATGCAGCAGGCAAACTGAACGAGTTCCGTGAATGGATGAAAACCATCGACAGGAAGAAAATGCTGGGCCTCATTGACTTCTCGCTATCGCTCAACCATATCGTCAAAGGAACTCGTATCATCGAGGCTATCATGGAGTTCGTGCCAGACGTGAACATTGAGGATTTACCAATCCCATATTGTGCCATTGCAACAGACTTGAAAGCTGGCCGTGAGGTGATGTTCCGCAAAGGGAGTCTGTTCAAAGCTATTCGTGCCAGTATCTCCTTACCTTCATTCTATGAGCCTGTGACGCTCAATGACATGATATTAATTGACGGCGGCATCATCAATCCACTCCCGTTGAATCGTGTTAAACGGCAGTCTGGAGATATTCTTGTTGGTGTTGATGTAAGTGGCCATGATTACAAGGCACAGTGGGATGAGTTGCATAGACTGACCGCCATGCAGAAAAGTGATACATCGCTGAAGACAAAAATCCTCGACATGCTGATCCCAGACAATATCGAGTTCAACTACTACACAGTCCTTTCGCGTGCCAGTTCGCTGATGATCAGACAAAACTCCATCCTGATGGCTCAATTCATGAATCCTGACATCTTGATAGATATCCAAATGAATCGATATGGTACTTTTGACTTCGATAAGTCGGAAAAACTCATCGCCATAGGCCGTCAAAAGGCATCACAAGCTATCGACAAATACAGGCTTATTCGTTTATCTTGAAGCCAAGTTTTATCTATATTAACTCAGCGTACCGATAGAAATTTTGCGGTCATACTCTATTCCTTCTTCAGGAAGTTCCTCGTATGGTACAAGGCAAGGATGGGTTTTCAACTCATCGTTGCGCTGCTCACCATACTTCCATCCTTGTTGAATACACGTTTTAGCCCATACCTCATTACGTTCTTTGACATCTGCTCTACCAGTTCTATCATTCTATCATTATAGATAGTTGTTGATTTAATGAATTCGCTTTTGGGTATTTTCAATGACATTTTTTACACGTGCTATAAACTTATGTTCTTCGCCATAATGCTTCTTTAGAATATTGTAGGTCCTATGATAATAGGTTAAGGCTTTTGGGTACTCGTTAAATCTACATTCTAATTTACCAATTTTAAAACAGATATCAGCAATATTCAAAGATTCTTTTCCTATTATTTCTTCTTCTGTTTTTAATGCCAGGTGCAAGAAATACAATGCTTTTTTATAATCCCCATGTTCATTTCCTTGTCCACCAGATAAATTATGTCCCCCAATATAGACCATTGCTATTTCTTTATAATATGTAATGATTTCTTGACTTGACGTCCCTGAATCATTTATTTCTTTGATTATCTCCGAATAATAATTCACAGCTTGTTCAGATATTTGTGTGTAATTATCTACAAAACTTTTGGTTTGGGGCAATGCAGAGCCTATTCGATATTCATGACGCTCATATATACAAACAGCTTCACCAGCAGTTGTTAAAGCCTTCGAGAAATGTTTCTGTTCTGCATATAGTTTTGACATCATCAAATAGATCTCTGCGAATATAGGTTGTAAATAATATTCTGTCCGAAAAATATCTTTTCTAGACTTAACAAGAGTGTTCAATGCTAATTCCTTATTACCTAATGCTAAATATGCATTGGCGAGACTTTTTAATATTTCAGCTGCCCGAATCTCCTCTCTTTTATGATTCGTATCGGCAAAATTGTAGACGTTGTGATCTTGTAGTCTTCTCAAACTTATGTCAGAGGCTTTTTCTAAATAAGAAATTGCTTGATTCCATTCTTTAAGAAACATATATGTTTCGCCAATGTCTTTATAACTGAGACAAACATCAATTGAATTTTCGCCATGTGAGTATATAAAGCCAGACAGTGCTGTTTTCATATACTTTATTGCTGATGTATAATCATTATTGTCACGATATATCCACCCTAATGTATCATAGGCATTAGCAATCCTTTTATCTTTATGCTCAAATATCATTAGTAAAATATCTAAACTGTTCTTTGAATGTTCCATCGCTTTATCAGGCATATTCAATCGCGAATATATTTGGGCTGCGATTTCATAACTTAAAGCTGTTTCTGGATTCTTTATCCCATAATTAATGGTGTTAAACTGAATCGCTTTTTTACAATAATTTATGGCAGAATAAAACCTTTCATGAGAATTAGTTTCTATACCTAAAATGTCGTTGACAATAGCTAATTGACAATAAGTTATTCCTAGGCTTTCCCAATCATCTGTTGATATTTCCATGGCTTTTTCAAAATCACATTCCGCTTTTTTGTATAATCCAAAATGTCTGTTATGTATGCCTCTTAGCAAATAAATTTTAGCAAAAACATTCGCATAGGTCACAATACTCACCCCATTTAGAACAATTAGTGCCTTTTCAAAGTATTCACTTGCCTTTTGGTTTTCCTCATAGGTTCTTGACGGCAAAACAGCTCCAAGATCCGCATAACATGTTGCAATATTTATTAATATATCCGTTGATTGTGTTTTTTTGAAGATTGTTTCATAATGATTGATAGCCATTTCTAAATATTTTCTTCCAGTCCCATATGTATGAGAAAGGTAATAACTAATAAAAAATCCTATAGTTTTACATAATTCTGCGTGATGAATGTTTGCATTGTCCAATTCTTTGATGTATGCAAGTAATATCTTGGGATCATCAGAGGAATTCGATATGATATATTGCCAATATTTGCTTAATGAGAGAACATCATGATTATAAAAATAAACAAAAACATCTATTTTCTCCACAAGATTAAAAAGAAGAACTGTCTGTTGACTTTTATAATATTGATATGCCAATTCTTCCCATGCCCGTATTGTTTCTTGATGTTTAAAAGTTGAGATAATTGTTTGTCGTATTATTTGCTCATCGGCATCATAATAAGAGATGACAGCATTATGCATTTGCTGATGAGAGAACCACAATAATTCATTTCGATGAGACAGATGAGTCTGGAATGCACAATAGAATTGTGACCATTGTAAGGGTGGTATTTGAGTAATTTTTAATATTTCCAATTCGCTTAGCCCCTGACGTGAAAATGCAATAAGGGACAAGATTTGTTTGCAAAATGTTTTGCCAAAGTCTTCTTCGTAACGACAGATAACCCGTCTAAAAAACTCTTCATTTGAAGTAACCTGAAGAAAATAATCGATACGTTTGTCAAGTAGCTCATGGGAGCCAAATGCAACAAGTTCATTGAGCAATATTTGTAGCACATGTGTGTTTTGACAAATTTGATGATGGGCTATTTTATGGACTTGTGCCGGAAGAAGCTTCTTTCGATAACGAGAAAGATATTCTATAATTAATTGAGTACGTTGATCATCGTTCAGGGGCAGTAGGAGAAGTTCTTGACATTGTTTTGTCTTTAAAATATCGTATGTTGGGTCATCTGAAGTGGTAGTAAATAAAAGTTTTATATTCTTTGTCGGTGAAGGTAGCCAATTAAGCAGCTTCGCATTATCAATATCAGCTAATTGATTAATTCCGTCAAGAATAATAAGAACACTCCCTTTGTCGAATATTCGTACAAATAAATCCTCTAATTTTTTTGTTAAATCATTATCTTCTTGTTCATAGACGGCGGCAGATGTTGAAATATGAAACATGTCCATGATCTCATCACAAAGATATCGTAGTATTTGTTTGTAATCCGCCTGCATACTGCCATTACTTAACGAATGATATATAACGGCATTTTCAATTTTCTTATGATGTAAAAGCCAGTTTGCTATAAGGGCACTTTTCCCCATTCCACTTTCACCAACAACAACGAAATAATTGTGCTCATAAGAATTTGCAAAAGTGTCTAGTGCAATGAAATACTCTTCAGTTGGTATATATGTTGTAGTTCGGCTATGTAGAAATGCTTTTTGAGTCAAACGTTCTTTTTCTAATTTTGTAAGTGCTTGGTTAGGAAAGTTCTTTTCTAACAATTTCAAAAAAGTCTGTTCTACTTGCTGGCCTAATTCTTCTGGTGTAGTATATTCAAAGACGGGATAACGTCCATTATTGCGTATTTGTTGCTTTAGTCTTTCTAGCTTATCATGATTACCTCTTGATAATTGAGCTATAAAATCCTTATAAAAATTGCTTTTCTCGGACTTCTTTTTCAAATAGAAATGGGCATTTACAGGTTCTTTAGACCTTAATACACCATATTGCATCTCAATTTCTGTAACACTTAATCCTGCTGCAAAATCCTTTTCAAGCCATTCTCCCCATCTTTCCTGCAATATTTCGTTCTTCAGAAGTTCGCTTTTGGAGGGACACCAACCATATCTCTCCCCGATAAGCCCAATAAAGAAGGGATGAGAATTTTCAATCTCCTGCAAACATATTTCGATAACCTTTCCGGTTTTTGATTCTTCTTCTGTTACACCCCATCGTAAATCAAGGGGAATAATGATTACGTCACGCTTCGCAGCTTCTACTTGTAAACGCGGAAAAACCTTTGTTATCAGATAATCACGTTCTGCCTGCATATCTTGGAAAGTAGAAGATATGAAGATGCGAATTTGTCGGTTGTCTTTACTCATTGTGTAACTGATAATAATATTCCTTATAAGTATATATTAAAGGGTTATAACTTATGAACCTATCAATTTGTTTGAGATCTTCTGAATAACTTGGCCTGTTATTATATTTATGAAAACCCCCATTCCAAATGCTATGTAATAGCCAAATGACGCATCTGTAGCCCTGATATGTATTGAGTCACTAAATAGACTCATAACGATATTGGGAAACCAAAAGAATCCATGCCAGATACCACTATACCATGAATAGGTTTCCCATGGTTCAATTCTACAAAAGAAAAAAGCACACAGATAAGTACCAATTACATAAATGAACATTACTAAACATCCTGTTTTCATAACTTTATAGGTTTTTAATTATACAATATATGGATTAAATTGAAGTTCTGCATTGCAGTGTGGACAGTGATGACCATACAGCTTGGGATTATCCCAGTCTTCATAACGTTTATTATAGGGAACATCCTTTAAATACGGCTTTATCTCATTGTTTAGTTCAATCTTACCACCACACATTGGACATATAGCAGATGAAGATTCTTGTTGTTTGGTTTCAAGATTCCATCTTCGGACGAAAGTTGTAACAGCAGGATTGTTAACGTTCAGATAATCTGTAGCTTTATACATTGAAACTTCACAGTTAGTATTAACAGTCATCAATCCCTGTGCACATGCTTGTTGATGAGTAGTCATCCCTCTGTATGCTTTCTGTTCAATTTGACGAGAATGAACATTATATAGAAGGATAGTATAATCTGTCAGAGTAATATAAATATGATGCTCATCTAAAGCAGGAACCACCCATAGAACATTATCCAACAGATGCTCATAAGATGTATTTCTTAACCAGTCTTTTAGATACAACTTATTATCTTTATCCAAATAATAATGTAATCTGCCAGTTGAAGAACAAGCTATAATAATCTTATCACAAGATGTTGTTCTATATTCGCAAGTATCCTGGTCAAAATGATATAACAAGTCGTTTTCTTTATCACAGGAAAGGACTGCGTTTATAGGTGTACAAATTACCAAATAATCTTTGGATAGAGTTAGGTAACAAATTTCCTGAAAATACCGATAACCACTATATGGTAATCTATTAGCGTCATCAATAATCTCTCTTTCTTCCATAAGATCATAAACTGCATATTTTTGGCCATCCAGTAATAATAAGAATCTATTGTTATTGCTAATATATAGAGAATTGCGGTTATATTCCCACCCCCATTCCTTAATAAATAGTATTTCCCCACTATTATTAAGAACGTATAAATACAAAGGATCAGGGTCAGATACATAATTTCCAGTAATGGCAAGAATGAAATTGCTATCAGTAGAGAATACTATATCAGTACAACCTGTTTGCCACTGAGGCAGGTCTATTTTAATGATACTGTCATTGCGTTTCGCATCGCTTAATACTAATTGGGAGGGATTCCCCAAAATAGACGCAACAACAATATTACCATTAGGAGAAATCGCGGAAGAATAAATTCCAGAAAGAGGATTGTCTGAATCTGGAGTCCAAGCGAACATTTGCTGCGAAGAATAACGCAGTGCTTCTGTTTTTATTCCATTAATAAAGGGACCTCCAAATACAATACCAACGGATACACAAATTTCATTCCCGTCATTGCTACAACATGCATGATTAATATATCCATTTTGATATGTCTCAGAAATGTAATAATTACCTGCTTCTGTTGGAAAGTCAAACACTCTTAAATCCTTTGTAGACAATGCCTTTGTGAATGAACTATTAATACAACATAGTTGTTCGTCTTTATAGAAATGGCCTGCTTTTCGCTCATTTTCCAATTCATCTACTTGCCAATAATGTCCTGTATCATCTATAAATTGTTGGCCATCTTCAGTATAAGCAAAAACAGGGGACTGATTACCATAAGAATATGAGTATTTATTTCTATCACCTTCCTTGTAATGCCTTATATATAATGTCACACGTGGTGTCCTGCAACAACATCTTTCGTCTGAGCAGGCAACAATTGTCGCTCCAGATGCTTCAAGAGGGTTGTATGGTTCCCCGTTTTCATTTTTAATTTCGATGGGAAAAGAGCAACCATTGTCGCTGTTTTTATCATAGCGATGCAAGCAACCATCATCAAATAGAACCCAAAAGTATAAACCTGATGGCGTCATTTTTGCAATTCTAACTTTATCCAAATACCCAAAGTATTGATGATTATAGTAAATAGACGCTTTTCCGTTATCACCACATATAAATGACAACCCATCTGCTGATAGACTCATCCACCCTTTCTCACCTGTATTTTCATTCACTAAGATTTTATTCTCTTTGATGTCATGTACGTAGCAATCTGTTGCGGTTCTGATTGCACATAGGGATATTGTCCTGTCACAAATCATTTCAAGGATGGGGGTATTCCAGGTATATGATTTAGATAATTTCGAATTTACCAAATTATCAATTTTTACCTGTTTCCCGTATGTAGAAGCCGTTGTTGTGCCATCTTCACTAAGACACGGATTGTCACCAATTTCTTTCGCTATATAGAGAGTGCTTTGTTTATTACTATAATCTGACAAAACATTTTCCATACATGTCTTATAGAATAGGTTCTTTTCTAAAGATGTCCTTATTGAAGACTCTCGAGGCAAATTGCAAAAAAAGAGAATTACTTGTTCTTCTGTAACTGGATTCTTAATACTATTGAGATAATTCCTATAAATGTTTAATTGATGATTGGGGAAATTGAAATATAACAATTGTGCTTTGTCATAATCTTCAATTAAAGATATTGGGAAGAATTGTTTCTTCTTTGCAATATAATCCCAATCAACAATGAGTAGTCTTGTTAATTCTTCTCGAACTTTATCAAAAGTTAAGTAAATTCCATTAGTAATTGGTTGACAATTAGCTACCATGTAATAGCTATATGCTAATTCTTTCAAAGAGTGTTTATCACTTTTATTGTAATACTGTTTATATCTATTACTTAATAATTCCCAATAATGTAAATATGAACTTTTATCTTTTATGAAATAATCCTTAATAATTTGCTTAAAGCCATTATGAAAAATGGTATTTACTTGGCCAATTTCTGTAATTCGTGAACGCAATATAGCTTTCAGATCATTGCTCAATCGAATCCATAAAATCGCAGGTATACGATGAATTCCATTTTCTATAAATAAATGCTTGCTATTTTGCTTTATGGAATTATATACACTATCATCATTGGATAATAAAGCAAGTATTTCTGTGTCAGACAAACCAATTCTGTCAATAGCCAGTAAAGACAAAACTGTCCTGACGATGAGTTCACCATGCTTAGTTGGCTGTGACAAATCTGTTATAATTGCGTAAAGCAGGTTCTCAATCGAACTTGGAATATAATTTAGAGGTTTTCCACTAGGAACATCAAGAAGATATTGACTTAACAGATAAATGAAAAGTGGTGATTTGTCTGAAGCAATAATGCATTGTCTAACCTCTCCTTTTTGCTCTTTTGAAATAGTCCTATTATGAATTCTTAGTTGGTCGTAAAGCATCAACTCAGCATCCATACCCATATTTGGTAGAATATGGGCATGTTTGTTTGAATCTGATACTGTATCGCATCCTAAAGATGAAATAACTATTTTAACATTAGGATTGTTCCCGGCTGTTGCCCAAAAACAGAGTGTGAAATCTTTATAGTTTTCTATATAAACCTGATCAATAGCATCAATAATTAGAAGAATTGGACGATTAAATTTCATCTGTCTGATCATAGGGAAAAGGCTTTCTGGGGTCTTTTCATAAGGTGTGTTATCCCATCCAATGTAGTAACCTTGGTATATGCGATGACTTTCTACATCAAGATCATCTCGCCCTTTAAATTCCTCCCATATGGACTTAACAACAGAAATGGCATCTGAGGATTCCTCAGTTGTTCCACAAAAACGGCAAATAATATCATAATGTTCATTATACTCTTCAACTATTTTAGCCAACAATGAGCTTTTGCCAATTCCGGAAGGGCCTTTTATCCACAAGGGTTTTGTTTCTGAACTTACAATATACTGTTTTATTAACAATAATTCTTTCTCTCTTCCAACAAAATGACGAGCTTTGTTCAAAGCATATTCAATATGTCTTTCATTTTCTGTTTGTATTTCTTCGTTGAAATTGTTAATAACATTGTCTATTACAGACATGATACGGCACTGCATCTTTTTCTTGAAACTATCTCTATAATCTGCTGTAGAAAGGAAATGATAGTCAAGGTCCTTATTATCGATAATATTCTTTTCGGACAAGATTGCATGTAGACTGTTTCGCAGCGCCTCCAGTTTTTCTTGATTTTCAACTTCTTCTTCAAAATAGTCATATAAGACTTCGTTTGGAACTGTTCTTTTGTTTATGTCTCGAATATATGCCAATACATGTTCTTTTGCATCTCTAACAGACAAAGCGCCTTGGCGTATTTCCTGTTCTGTAGCTGAAAGGCCGTATAGTGACTCATTGTGTAATCTGTTGGCATTGCGACTGAACATCACACCTAAAGGCTTGACAACTTGATTCTCCCAAACCTCTTTCTTACAAGATTCTCCTGTTCGTCCTTGAAGAACATATTCTCCCTCTGGAAGAGCATTATTGTCTAATTTGTACCAGACATTGAACAAATCACTTTCTTGCTTCGTCATCTCCAAAGAATCGAAATCCGACTTACGAATCGTCTCTGGCAAAGGAAGCCATCCATATCTATTACCTAATAATATGATAAAGTTAGGTTTAGGAGACATTTTCATGCATTGGGCTAACTCTTTCTTGCATATGCGCATAGTTCTGTTATCAAGTCCTGCCTCTTCGCTGATGCCCCACCTTAGATCAACCATTTCAACTTGCCATCCTTTTTCTCTGTAAAACGGGATAAGTTCATCAAATACTTCTTGAAGCAAGTTGCGTTCAAGTTCCATATCTTTAAATGTGGAACTCACAAAAAATCGAATATATTTACTTCTCATATTTTTAAAATTGATTTGCCAAGGCGACAACCTTCCTCCATGATCACAAGACTTATTGACTATTGGCACGTTGAACCTCACAAAGAGAATCTCTTATGGTCCACTTTTAGGAAGAAATAGCTGTAATGCACTTTCATCCTCTCATGATTGTCTAATCTTGAACCCCAACTTCATAATAAGTTTCAGTGTACTGATAGAAGTGTTTCGGTCGTACTCTTTTTCTTCTTCAGGAAGTTCCTCGTATGACACAAGGCATGGATGAGTTTTCAATTCGTCATTACGTTGCTCGCCATACTTCCAACCCTGCTTGATACGAGTTTCTGCCCATACCTCATGTACGTTCTTTGACATCTGCTCTACCAACAGTCCTAATTCCTCTGGCAGCTTGACATCCGTTGTGTCAATAGGCTGCGGTGTGTACTTCTCTTGTTTCATTTTATTTTGTTTTTTATTGACTATCATAATAAAGAGTCTTTTCCGAGTCTGGTTCTATCACTATTCTCATCAGCTAATGCTAGTACTTTGGCCCTCGCCACTCTATGCAACTTAACACAGAAGTAGATAAGGACAAAGAAACTCAGTCCTCCAACATACTGATTAATCATTCCGTTCATCGCAATAGCATCATATGCGCCATGTGCTAAGATTGGAACCAAAAGGACACAGGCAGCAACTTTTGGAGAGTGATCAACGAAATGATACACAGAATAATAGTACCCCATCAATATGGCAAAGGCATAATGACCAGGCACAGCCAACAATGAACGGACAAAAGCGACGGACACCCATTCATCATAACTGAACAAATACAATACGTTTTCAAATGCTGCAAAACCCAGTCCGACGCACACCGCATACACAATACCATCAAAATGCTCATCGAAATACGCATTCTTTCGCAATATCACCCATAGCGCAAGTAATTTGAACGTCTCTTCTGGCACTGCTGCTACGATGAATGCCATTACTGTTGTACCAACAATGCTCGTAGGCTCGCCTCCTTCTCCAAACAATGCCGTCTGAATCCCCATCTCAATAAGTGCAACGGGGATGCAAATCGCCATACCCCACAGCATAGTCTTCACCAACAATAAAGTCGGCTCTTTCCGAGTATCTTTCTTCCATATATATAACCATAACAAAATGGCGGGAAGTAGTGCTACTAAGATGACAATCAAGCCCATAGTCCAAATTACAAAATTATTTTTATCATTTCTTTATAGAGAGAACAACGCAGCTTTACCTTCACCTTCAAATGCTACAATCAATCCTATGTTGCAGATCTTTTGGAAAGCTGCCAATCCGAAATAAGCTTTCTTCTCAACTCGATGCAAACGTATATTATACAACAAGATAAAATAATCTTCCAGTGTGATGAAGACATATTCATCATTCATAGAAGGCACCACCCATCTTACTTTGTCCATTAGCATCGCTTCCTCATCGTCGAATGGCCAATTACGCATCATTAATGTTCCATTATTAAGGAAGAAAATATGATTCCCCGAAGCTGATACTGCTATCGGATGTCCAATGATATCTGTAGTTTTATAGCTCTCGTTCTCTAAGTCAAGGATACAGACTCTTCCTTTGTTATCATTTGCCAACACAGAATGGATAGTTGGCAGATAGACAATAAATCCGTTCTCCTTTACTAAGGCGCTCACACTCCCCTCTGTAATATGAGTGGAATAAAAACGGAACTCTTGATTGATAAACAGTTGCTTCTTCTTCTCTATACTGAATATGCCTGCTTTTGAATAGCATCCGGCAGAGAAAATATATTTATTGTCACAACTTATTCGGATATGATTCTTTGAAGACCAATAATCTCCTTTGAGCCCTGTTTGTAATAGCACTCTTCCATCAGCTCCCATCCAATATAATGTAGGATTACAGTCAGAAAAATAATTGCCGGTGTGGGCTACAAGGTATTTGCCGTCAGCAGAGAATTCCATAGCCACACACCAGTGACGTCCAGTCTTAATCCTCTCTATGAGTTGAGCCGAGCGGTTATCGATTAAAACGATTTCACTTGTTGAACCACACGAAGCAACTGCTATTGTCCTGCCGTCAGGTGAAATGGCTGCAGTAGACACATATCTGTATCTGTCATCGCTGAATGGAGGCGTCCACTCGCGGTGCACTCCATTGGTTATGCGAAGAGCTGTCATGTTAATATCACCAGGACGACCACCATCAGAATGGTTGATACCTGCTGTGATGATTATTTCTCGTCCTTGGCAATCGCAAGTTACATTATTTATACCTGTGTTCCCGCCTGGCATTGGTGAGAATCTTTCAATCTCTTTCTTGAAGTCACAAATGTACGATAAACCACTATATTGATTTAGCAAAGCATATTTCATCGACCGGCTGACAGCCAATAAAGAATCTATATGGGTCATTCTGACCGTATCTAAACGGAAGTTGTTGCCTTCTTTATTAAGAGTTGTTAAGCGTACATTCCCATCGTATTCAACGACTATTGTTACTTCGTCTTCGCTGAAAAATACGCTTTCATATTTAATGTCAAATCTTATCAGTTCGTCGGTTCTTTCTTCTATGTGATGATATATAAGGTGTTGTTTGCCGTATGCCATCCACTTTTCAGAACATGCTGTAATCTGGGTATCCTCTATGTTGTCCGAATCCCTCTTCCCAAAGGTAGTTGCCATACCTTGGTTCATATCGAAGCAATGGATATTGTGGTCTTGATCTATCAACCAAAGATAATTACCCAATGGAGATATCATACCAGAGACGGTTTGAACTTTCCAGAAATCATTATTTCCGTTAAAGTCATAGACAAAGAATCCGGATTTCTCTCCGCAAGCCAGTATGTTTTTCTTTTTTCCTATAGAATACCATGTTATGTTTTTACGCGACAAAAGAAGCAGTGTTTTGTTTTCTTCTGTACCATAGATTATGAGAGAATCTTTGGTACAAATCATGACATAATGGAATGTTTCGTCGAAGTCTATATCTTCAATCTCTCCTTTTGTTGATAAAGACTTGGAGGTGTTTTCTGCCAGATTGCATATATTTACCTTGTGACGGTTCTCTGTAAGAAATGCAACGACCTTGCCATCTTCTCTCATCTTTAGACATTTTCCTGTCTTATTTAATATATACACACTGTTGGAAAACGTATTTCCGTCTGCCAGAGTGTTCTCCATTGGGGGAATATCCAATTGGCTGTTTGTCAACTTCCTCAAAATGGAATTATGAGGAAGAGCCGTAAAATAGTACTCGAATTGTTCTGCCGTCCTGCATTTTTTGCGCGATTCAGCCATTTCTTTCTTTATATTGTAGAGAATGTTCTGTCTTTCAACAGAATAGAGCGATGACAGCAAGTCAATTTCTTCATTAAACAAGTTCTTGAAGTGGAGATATTTCCACATAATATATTTAATATCGGTAAGGCGTGCCCATAGTTCCTTGCATAGTTCATTGAACTGAGGCCTATCAATATATGAGAATTGACATGCTGCAATAAATCCTTGATACATCATCTCACTGTTTGCATGAATATAGTGCTGCAAGTCTTTCTGCTTGTAATAATCATAAAGTGCAGTGGATGCTTTGGCTTTTTCCTCATGAGATGGGAGGAGCATTCTTTGTAATTCTTCTTTTAAAGCTGAATGATATATTGTAATCAACCAGCCTGCTGTTGTATATGTGTCTCGCATAAATGGCGAAAGCTCGAAATACAATCGCGACCATATTGCAATGGGAATCTTGGGGCTTTTTAATTCGTGATAACTTTCAGATTGAAGGTTGTCGAATACACTTCTGTCAGCTGAAGCTATATCTAGAATTTCAGACGGGGTTAGACCTATCCTCTCCTGACTCATAAGTGAAAGCACCTTTATCACAAGCATTCGATTAAAGTGCCCCCCAGATATTATGTAATCAATAACAAACTTCATCAATCCGGACAAATCTCGTGGCAATTCAGATACTGACTCGCCAGAAGTTAGTTTGGAAAGATATTGTGATAGCACCTTTAAATATATAGCTGTTCCCTCTGTTTCCTTGACAGACTTCTTAACGCTTTCTATCTGAGCTGCCGTAAGACAGCGTCCATTTCTGCTTAAAGTAGTATCTATCAGGCGAATTGCGTCTTCTTCCAAATTTCCTAAAATATATGGACGAACTTGAGGACGGCTTATCTTATACCTTAGTTCATCTGTTGATGAGAAAATAACCTTTACTTGCTTACTAAGTCCGCTTTCTGGTAACCATTTCAGTGATGCCATAATCTCTTCTTTATCGTCCAGCATGTTGATGCCGTCAACAATCAGCAAAAGAGGTTTATCTGATGCATAATTTTTTAATTTGCCTTTGAGAAGATAAGAATAATGGAACATATAAGTATCAATATCACATATATGCGATTTGTCATAGCGCTTCAATTCGTACCAAATGGATCCGAGAATAACTTCTGCTTTAAGAGACTGTTCCGTCCTGCCACAATATCTGCAAATCACATTGTGTGAACCCTCATAGAGTGTTGCTATTTGGGAAAGAAGAGCGGTTTTACCAACACCGCTAGGTGCTTTTACCCATAATGCCTGACTAGCATTTAGGTCGTCAACGTAATTACAGATTTCTCTTATTTCCTTCTCTCTACCTACAAAGCCAGATGCTTCTTCTTTTGCAAAAGTCAGATGCTTTTGACTTTCGATAGTCAGAAGGTCTTTGCCATCAGCTTCCTTTTCCCGTTCTTTTATAATTCTATCAATAATATTAGTGATTCTCTGTTTCATTCCAATTTTGAAGTCGTGACAATAGCCATTGCTTCCATAATTGTCTTGTTCGAGGTTGTCACAAGATAGAATGTTAGCAGAGTCAAGAGCGCTACTAAGATTTTTCTTAAGTTTTTCCAGCTTATCCTGGTTTTCTTTCTGTTTCTCAAGATATATCTCTTCATTTTCACTATCTATTTGCGCAAAATGTCTCATGAATGCTATTACATGCTCTCGCGCATTTTTTACTCTCAGAGCACCAGCATGAATCTCCTGTTCTGTAGCAGAAAGTCCAAAGTTTGGCAAATGATATTTTTTGAATATATGACTTAGCGGGGTTTCTACTTTGTCCTCCCAAGTGTCCTTATTTTCATAACCCCCAAACCTCTTCTTAAGCACATACTGTGGGTTAATGAAATTCCTGTCAAGCGCATACCATTCATCAAATAGTCTCTTTTCTTCCTCTTCAAGAGGAAGCTTTTCGGCATATTCTTGAGGGATTAGCTCAGGAAGAGGTATCCAACCATATCGATCACCCAAAAGCACTATGAAGTTAGGCTTTGGGGACATTTCTTGACAGCGCCTGAGTTCAGACAGGCATATCTGCATGGTTTTATTATCCAACCCAGCTTCTTTAGAGATTCCCCATCGTAAGTCTATGGCTTCTATCTGCCAGCCTCTTTCGTTGTAGTCTTTTGCAAGTTGTTCAAAAACCTCTTGGAGTAAATTGCGCTCTAACTCCATGTCAGCGAAAGTTGAACTGATAAAAAATCGAATGAATTTGTTCCTCATATTCTTGTATTTTATTTTCGTAATTACAATCTTAACAAATGTTTCTGTCTCCCTATTTGTCAAAGGCAATTCGTAGGCCTTGTATTGACTTTTCCACCTAATTCTGATGAGCCTGTGCTATATCATACCCAATTCTTTTGTTATGTAATATATGTCTGTAGATAAAGAACGAGTTCTTTCATCCTTCATTCCATATTCCTTTTCATAAACCTTCAAGGCTTTTAGCATAAATTTCCGTGCCAAAAGTTTCTTGCCGGCATCATATAGCGTATATCCATAAAAAGCATTTACTATTGCTGCGTTTATATGATCTTCACCAAATGTATCTTCATAATAGACGGAGCAAAGTAGTAGGTACGCATTTGCTTCTTTAATTTTACCTATCTCCCGGTATAGTTTGCCCAAGCAAAAATATGCATCGTATAATTCTCTGGCATCTTCTCCAACGGTTTTTTTATAAATTTCTATCGCTTCTAACAGGTAAGATAGTGCTTCATTATGTTTGTTCACATGACAATATAAATCTCCAAGAGAAGTATAATAGTTAGCTAAATCCTTACTTGGTTTAGGACGCGCTATACTTATCTCAATAGCTTTCTTGCAATAGTCGATGGCGATGTTAATATCTTTATTATTTTCATATTTTATCCCTCGGACAGAATATACTCCTGCAAGATTGAAGTAGACATCTGCTACTTGTTCAATAGCCGTAAGATTGTAGGAATGATAAATGTCTTTGGCTTTGAGCAAATAATCTATCGCTTTAGAGTGATCTCCCAACTGATTAAATACACTACCTAACTGAACAAACAAGTTAGCAAAATGTATGTTGTTCGGTCCTAATGATTTCTCGTAAATTCTGCATGTAAGTAGTAAGTATTCCTTTGCTTTCTCTACCTTATCCCACCTGTTATACAAAGAACCTAGATTGTAATACTGTTTTGCAACCTCAATACTTTCATGCCCGAATTTTAGTTGTTGTTGAGAAATTGCTAACTTGAAACAAACTTCTGCATCCGAAAACTTGCTGACATCTCCAGACTCTGTTAGTGTAGCTCCGATGTTCCCATAGACACTCGCAATCTCTGCTGAAGATGTGTCCTTCCCACTCTTTATGATTTCCAATGCTTTGTAAGAATATTCTAGGGACACTTCAGGAACTCCAAAATAATTTTCAAAGAATAAGCCAATATTAGCAATTAACGTAGCATTGGTGTAATTTGACTCACCACATCTTATCAAGTAGTAATAGAATTTGTTTTGTGGGTGTTTGTCGGAAGCTAAGACCATTCCCCAATATTGTCCGAATAGAGAGTAAGAGTTCTTAAGAAGATAATCAGCCACTTCAAAATCCACAATACACTCAAGCAAAGGTGTTTTCTTGCCTAACATATAATACTGATATGGAAGCTCATCGTAAGCACGTGTACTACGTAATTCTTTAAAGTACCGTATTATTTCCCATCGTATAAATTGTAAAAAATCTGAATAGTGCGATATAACAGCATCGCGAATATAATGATGTCTGAATGTATACAGACCATTCTTTATGGTCAGATGGTGACGGATGGCACAATAAAACTGTGACCATCTTAGTGTATCGAGACCTATCATCCCACGAATTTCGTTTTCGCTCAGTCCATTATTTGATACAGCGATAAGCCCTATAACAATTCGTACGATGTCTGTTTTGAAGTCTTGTTCGTAGCGTATAAGAACCTTCTGGAAAAAAGAGCCGATACTATCTGAAGTCGAGTAGTAGTCAATACGCTCGTTCAATTTCTCATAGCAACCATAGCTTACCAGCTCGTCCAGCAGTGACTTTAAAATTAGCGCATTTGAACATATAGGAGCATTAATGATACGGTTTGCTTGCTCATCTGTTAACGATTTGCTGTACTTCTGAAGATATTTCTTAATCAGTTCCTTCTTTTGTTCGTAGTCTAAGGGGAGAAGAGTATATACTGGATAATTTCTATTGCAGAACGTCTCCATCGTTATGTCATTGTCTAATGTGGAGAACAAGAATTTTACGTTCTTTGGGGCATATGGTAACCAGTTTAGAAGTTTTGCGCCATTTTCGTCTGCTATTAGGTTTATTCCGTCAAGTACAATAATCAAAGGCTTCATGCCATCAATGGCATTGATGTTGGCTTGAAGAATCTCTTCAGGTTTCTTGTTCTCACGAATTGCAGAAGTCTGTAGATTGTAGATGTCACTTATCTCATCGGATAAACGCAAAACTATCTGACGATAATTGCATTGGGTGTTATGAGACCCTAAGAAGTGGTATATAATATTCCTGCTGTCATCTTCAATGTGGCGCCAAACCCAATTGGCAATTAAAGCACTCTTACCTATCCCACTTTCACCTGTAATAACAAGGTTATGCTGTTCTAAATCATTGATAAAATAATCAATTACTTCGAAGTTTTCCTCTTTAGGGACATAAACTTCTGTATTGCTATGTAAAAAGGCACTCTGGATAACACGCTCTTTCTCAAGTGGCGACAAATTCCTATTTGGGTATAGTTCATTGAGTTCTTTCAGAAAGGCATCCTGTACTAGTTCGCCAAGTTCCTCTACATCCCGATAACTCACGACAGGGACTCGTTTATCGGAACGGATTTTCTCCTTAAGTTGATTCAGCTTACGCTTATCCTCTTCTGTGGCCTCCCAGTCATCTTCATCATTATTCTCTTTGAAGAAAAATACAGCCCTGGGGTCATGTATAGATCTAAGGACTCCGTATTGCATCTCCATCTCAGTTATGCTCAACTCGTTTTCTATATCCTTTTCTATCCAATCGCCCCATCTGCCAACAAGATATTTGTTCTTTTGTAGGACATCTTTTGATAGTTTTGATCCATAATAATTACCAATTATCCCTATAAAATATGGATGGCAGTTCTCTATTTCTTCAAGGCAAACCTGAAGTACTTCTCCATTCTCTGCTTGCTCTTCTGTTATGCCCCATCTTAAATCAAGAGGTGTTATAACAGCATCTCTTTTTTCTGCTTCTGCTTGCAATAAAGGAAAAACTTTCGTTATCAGATAGTTTCTTTCATCTTGCATATCCTTAAAGGTCGAGGATATGAAAATACGAATTTGCCTATTGTCGAGATTCTTTACCATTTACTATACCTTTATGTAATGAACATATTATTTCTATTCTCTTGTGTCATATCTATTCTGAAATAAAACGATCTAACATGTCAGGATTTCTAATAACATCTTCATACTCATATTTGATCTGAACTCTGTTCAGATAGAACATCAGCTCATTATCTTTGCGAATATCATCAATTCTATATCCATCTGCAAGAAGGACCTTAACTCTTGTGTTTGCTTCATTACTGATAGCAATATCAAGTTCTCTTTTTACCCAATTTGAGCAGGCTGATTCTGGAGTTAGTAACAAAACGAAATGTTTTGCCAGTTTTAGAGCAGTTGGTACTACCAAAGAATATTCTCTACCTTGCGGTATTCCATCTGGAGCTATCCATACATGTTTCCCTATTTCTTGGAGTAATCTACCTATCATTGCTGCTTTGAGGACGTTTTTTGAAGAATAACTAATAAAGAAATATTCTTCTTGCAGACTCCATTGCAGACACCGTTCCATATCAACGATAACATTATTAATAATAATTTCATATTTATCATTGTTACCTCGATACATTGTTGCTTCTTCATATAGTCGATCAATCTCTGTAAGGACATTATCGCGTCTCGCAAACAATCGACCAAATAATGGATTCCTCGAATATGGTCGTGAATCTCGAATCACATGAACCACATGGTGAAAAAATGAATCTAGAGATGGGCCTGACTGGCAATCAATAATTGCATCTAAATCATATGAACGAATCCGGCTATAATCTGGAATACCATTAGCGAGAGGTACAATAATCATTTGACATGTCCCCATATAATGATATCCATGATTCTTTCGATTGAATTCCATAATAAAATCTGTAAACTCAGCCTCATTAAATACTACGGGGCCCAATCGGGGACTATCTATTAGTTTTACGAATTTCCTTCTTTTACCAACAATATTTAATATACCATGACTGAAAGAATCTTCACCATGATAATCTTGATACTCTTCCAACAAATATTTATTTCTCCATTCTAATTCATCCCTGCTTACATCTGAACGAAAATCATGTTTGTTGTAACCTGGAAGATAGAAATCTACGTCATCAGAAATAATGTCCATTTCATGAAAGTTGCGAATAACATATTCTACAGCCTTACTGTCAGATGCCGCATTTGCAAAAATAATCATAGTCCATCCTTTGCGACTATGTCTTGCATTCTCTTCAAATTGCTTGATTGTATTAATAGGAACACCCATAAGTATATCATTTTATATTTTCTCTTATTACAACACGTAAGCCTAACCCACTTGTCTTCTTTTTATGGTCAGAAGCATATCTACGAGAGACGCGGCAGTTTTTATCTTCATGCCACCAACTACCTCCTCTGCGTATAAATATATCACCTTCTAATTCAATACTAGTTTCATACGAATGAGCTGGTGTGTTAGTCCACTCCCAAACGTTTCCGCTCATATCATATATGCCTAGTTCATTTGGCATTTTCTCTCCTACAGGATGAGTTGAACCATCCGCATTTCCTCTATACCACGCAACAAGATCAATATCACTGTCCCCTGAATATTTGAAGCCTTTCCCTTTCTGTCCTCCACGAGCTGCATATTCCCACTCTTCTTCTGTTGGTAAAGAAAAACATATGTTTGTCATTTTTGATAGCCTTTTGATAAATTCTAAGGCTTCATCGTGGGTAACATTCTCGACAGGATAATGTGATAAATCACTCGATTCATAATTCAAAAATCTTTCGAGATATATAAAAGATTCATACGGGATGAGACTGCTTCCATTCTTCTTTGCAACCTCTCTCAAGTATGATGAATCATGAGCGAATCGATTCCTTATTGTTCTTAACTTTTTATAGGTATAATCATCTCCTTCTCCTAACCAATCTAATATAGTTTTTATCTGATCTTTATTTTTACTCATTATTTCGTATTCCTTGTCTCTGAAATGAGATTTATTATATCCCATTACAAGCTCCCATACATTTTGGGTTATAGGAAATTGACCAATATAGTACGTCATCAGGTGTATGGAATGGGCTGGTCGTTCATTGTTTTCTATGTCATCTCCTTGTTCTGGGGTGGCACCTATTATTTTACTTCCACCTTCAACACGAATCATGTTAAAAGTTACATTTCCCAACTTTACAGGAAATACATCACCACTTACCTTGATGGGTTCATTCCAAATATTATCAGGATTGAATGAATTGTGGTCTTTCCATTGAATATCGACTTCTTTTTCTTCTTCCAAATCTATATGCTCTTTGATTTGCCTTTTTTCGTTTGTGATAGAATTAACACATTCAAATCTATAATCTCCTTTTCGAGGAACTGGCAAATAATATGGTTCATCAGACATACCATCAAGACTACAAACGAGTTTCCCCTCTTTAAATACGAAACAGTTCTCATTCGAATAGAATTTGAAAACTGATGTAGCTTGTTCTTGCAAATTTGGCTTTGAGTTAAGATATCCCTTTTCGATTAATTTGTCGAGATATGCCTCAAAAAATGAATAATTAAACTCCGGTCCGTTTTTCAAATGGAATTCCTTCAATTTGTCAGGAAAGAAATCTTCTGGGGGCATTTCAAAGCCGCCAATCATCATCGGGATGATATTTTTTTTCTTCTCTAAAGCATATGCTATTTCATGGCAAAACCAATCTTTCTTCTCCCAATCGTCTAATTTGCAACCATCAAGAGACCCCTCTTCTAATATTACAAAAATGTCTTTCGCATTTTCTATATATTGAAGAAGCTGAGTGTTAAAATTATCTCTCCGCATCTCTTCTAAATCAAAAAATGTGGAATAGCCTCTCGTCGTTAGCCTATAATACAAGTTGTTGGCTGTTGCAAGACTCTTGCGTTTATAACTGATAAAAATATCATATTTGTATTCCATATAGTTATACTATTATACAATTATACTTTCCAATCTCTCACAAATACCCTTGAATTCCCTGTTCAAACCAAACCTACACACTTGCTTCTCCTTTGTCAGCTCTATAGTAAACTTCTACATTCTAAGCAGTTCGTTGACGTTAACCTCCAAACATCGGGCGATATCCATCAGATTTTCGAGATTAGGTTGGGCTGAGTTAGTACACCATTTGGATACAGTAGCAGGATCCTTACCTAATTGTTCGGCAAGCCACTTGTTCGTGCGTTTCTTGTCCGCAAGAACAACTTTTATTCTATTCAGGTCTTTAGTTTCCATATCTTACAACATATTAATATAGGCTACAAAGATAGCGTTTTTTTCACAAAAATCATAACCTTTAGCCAAAAAAAGTAGCCAAAAGCAACAAAAAATTTGCTCTTTCGCCAATTTTTTCCTCAAATTCTTACTATTCTGCAGTTGACAACAGATGTCGTCAACTCCACATTGTCCAACTTACGCATCAACATCTGTAGCGTTTTTCTTCAGCGCGCTCACAGAACCATAACCAATCCTCGTATATACCTTTATTACGGGTGATTCTTATTTTCATGCAAAACCACATCAAGATAAAAGGCATTGATTATCAGACACTTCCATCTTTTACACAAAACCGCCTTATTAAATTTCCCCTCGCTATACTCATAGACATCCGGCTCGAATTTCGGTGCAAGAAGGACGAGAGGTATGAGGGCTATAAAGCATGGCTTCGGCTGGAAATACGACCTAACAGGTGGAGATTTCCAGCACGAACCTTGGCCTCGGCCTTGTGCATAGCCCGCCCCTCGTATCTTTGCTGAGAAATTCGAGTCAGATGGCTTATCGGCGTGACTTGGGCTTCTTCTTTCTGCGCTCCAAGTACGCCGCCAGTTCGTTGATGCCCCAGATGGCCGACAAGACAAAGATCGGCATAAAAGCCATCGCCCAAAGGAATGTCATGGTGTCATTGAGGTGATATTTGCCTGTATAATAGACAAGGACTGGAAAGACAATCAGTGCCACCTTGTCTGCCAGATGATAGGCAACGGGAAACCACTCCATGCGCGAGGTCAGGCCAATGAGATGAGCCTCTGCCTTTTCGCGGACGATCTCGCAGGCCTTTTCAGCACCATTCACCATCGCCTTGTCGACCTCTGACAATCGCCATTTCTCGCGGTCAGCCTTGGCCAAATCGTTGACGTAACGCTTCATGAGGTTGGAATCATGGATGTTCCCGGCCACCTGATGAAGAATTTCCTCCGCAGTCAGGTTCATCTCTTCCAACGGCACAACGTCCATGTCCTGATTGAGGAGCTTGTTGCTGTTGTTCCTCATCACATCGAGGGGAATATTGCCCAGAAGCGCCTGCTGCTCTTTGAGCATTTCAATGGCCTCGTGGGTTGACTTCACAAGGAGCTTACCTTTCAGCACGGCCTTTACGCCACGCTCAAACTCCTTCTGGTCATAGAGCGTCGCACGTTTATGACCACCACAGAAAAGCTCCTTCAGCTTGTTAACAACTTGCAGGATGGTATGCGGCTTCTCCTGCTTTCGGGGGCTTTCCTGCCGTCCCCCAGTCTCACTGTTGCCTCCCTGCATCTGACTATCGCCAGAGGGAAGCATGCTGTCGTATTTACTTCTCATAAGAAACACTATCTCTTTCGTCCTCTATTATTCTGTTGTCTGATGAATCCGTTCTTCTTCCACCAGTACCATTCCTCGTCCTTCTTCTTCGGCAGGTCATTATTGCTCTGACCACCTCCAAGGGACGGCTGCGTTTCCGGCAGGGCAAGGTTCGCAACGACATCAAGCATCACTTCGGCTGCTTCACCCGCACGCTCGGCACTACATTCAAACTGATCAAGCAGTTCCATTGCGGCACTCTTCAGGTTTTCTTCGCTGAACGAAGAACCTTCGCGCTCTCCCATGTAAATGGCTTTTGCTACGATGCCTTCTGGCAGAATGTCCTCCTTATCAAGCGGGCTAAACTCCGTCCTGAACGGACTCTTCACAAAGCGCTTGATGGCATTCAATGCAAGCCAGACGGCTGTCCGACGGTCACTCTCGGCCTCCGTGGACTTACGAGGAGCAGGCTCTTGCGTCGGCTGTGCAGTGACTGTTGGATTCACAGTGTGATTCGGCTTCGGTTTAGACATAGGCTGTTCATTGACAGTCTTTTCATCCTTGGTCTCAACCTCAATCCTCGTTACCCGTGGATGTTCCTCAATATTCCGCGGCTCAGATTCAAGAATCACAGGGTGCATCTTCTGCCAGGTATCAGGCAGTTTTGACACTGTGATGTCGCGCCCATGCCCGAATCCTTTGGCCGAAGCCTTGTACATCACCGTACTGGAGTAATTCCCGTCGAGGTCATACAGCCTCTCGCCAATGGAGTAACCACGGCAGACACCCTTCGAGTCGTATGTCGGCTCCACCTCGAAGCCGTTCCTGCGCATCCCGGCAAAGTACGCCTCGATGTCCCACGCGTCCATTCCCTTCAGCACGCTCATCGCAGCCGAGTGAATCCGCTCCATCCGCTTGTTCTCCCTCTCCTCGGCCTTCGTCCAGCCGTATTTCTCCGCGATGATGTTCGCAGCCGTCTTCGCATGCTCCTTGCATTTGTGCGTGTCCTGCATCTCGCCATCCATCGTCAGGCGGTTGGCTACAATGTGTACATGCGGCTTGCCCGTGTCAAAGTGTACAGTGGCAACATACTGGCTGTTGGCCAGCATAGTGTGTTTGCCGCTCACCTTCACTTTGGGTTTCCCCGTCCTCTTGTCGATAACAGTCTTGCCGTCCTTGTCCTTCACCGCCTCCCGCTTATAGTCGGTAGCGTCCAGCACCTGAACGCAGTCCTTGCAGAATTTGTCCCACTGCGCCATCGTCCAGTTTCGGCAGACCTCTGGCGGCGGACACAGCTCGATGCGCCAAAACGGCTCATCTGCCTTGTGCCTGGAGGTTGCCAGTAGGAGTTGCATGTCCATCAGCACGGCCACGGGCGAGTACGGCTTTCCCGTCAACGGGTTCAGCTCGATGTTATTGGAGGTAAGGAAGACCGGCTTGTCCTCCTTCCTCGCTTTCTCCTTGTCGAGCACATAGTTGATGGCGTTGGCAGCATGCGCCCCGTCTATCGTTGACATCTTGATCACCATAGGCTAACCCACATTATCAGAGACCTTATCCTTTATATTGTCCAAGAACTCCAAAGCAGTAATGAGATATTCTCGCCACCACTCGTAGCTTTTGCCGCTGATGACGGCCTTCATGCGCTCTTCGGGCGACTTGTTCTTGAACTCCGCCACCATCGCAATGAACTGAAACTCTACATCGCCACGCGACTTCTTCAGGTTCCTAAGCAGGTCCAGTTCTTCTTCGGTAAATGCTGCACGGGGATGCTTGCCGCTCAGGAGCGTCGTACAATACTGCGAAAGATTCTGTCCGCATTTTTCTGCGTTCCCACGAAGTTCATCCAGCAGTCGCTTCGTCACTTTCAGGTGCAGCATCTCTGTGGCAGTCCACTTACGGATGCGCAGTCCTGTCCGATTCTCACGCAGCACCTTGTCGATCAGATCCACGCGATGGGCATCCAGCTTGTAACTGCCAAACAATGTGTAACGCTGTCGGCTGATGGGCTGGTCAACCTGAAACATGGTGTCGTCAGCCATCCGTACCCTGAAGTGCATCTGACACTTGCCGTCGTTCTTATCTACCCACAGGTCACCGACTGTCACGGGTTCCCATGAGAACTTGGTGTGCCACTTGTCATCCTTCTGTGAAAAGTACCGTTCCTTCGACTTGATGAAGAAGCCCTTCTCAGGTCTCGCCTTCTCCAAGAGTTGCGAGCCTTGGAATATCGATATTACGTTTCTGTTTACTGTCATAAGTATACATTTATTAAAGGTGTGAGCCAGCGAACGCCTCCCCCAATGAGAGCCTGCGAGCATTGCCAGTTCGGTTCGTCTGCCAAAAGAGCCATAGCGATTTTGGTAGCACGAAACTCCAACTGGCATATCTTAAGGCAAGTTTCGGTTTCTACCGGCATTGTCTGTACGACAAGAGTGTCCCAGACCGTTGGGAACGTTCTGTTTGCCAGGCTGTAATTACAGGATGTCATCGATGTTCCTCTGCTGATTAATGACTGCACCGTGCTTCTGCTCGTAGCGGGCGATACCGTCCTTCAGATACTTCTCCACGACGTCACGAATTGAGAAACCTTCCTTGTGTGCGATGGCCTTCACCTTGTCCACGATCTCTATGCCACAGATGAACGTGAAATGCATCCAGTCTCGCTTGCTGGCGTCGGCCTCTTGGGGCATCTTCTGCTCCTGAGGTCTCGCCTACTGCTTCTGGGATTTCGGCTGTTGGGTGATGCTCTTGACACTGCTTTCGAGATCATTGAAATCACCAAGGGGAAACGTCTGCTCGCTCATATCCGTTACAGTTTAATATGTTCGACAATAGCGTTAAAGGCGTGTTCAACCGCAGCCTTCTGGTACTTGTCAAGTGCTGAAACAGTTGAATAACGCTTGATGACTACACTCTGCTTGATCCTCGGTGTGACCATGCCGATCCTGCCAAGAATTTTTACCGTTTCCTCGCGCTGCTTCATCTCGTCGGCACGGTTCTCGGTCGTGTTGATTCGGTTGGGCAGGAATACAAGTTGGATGTCCTTCACGCGCTTGATGACCTTGATGA
>JAEEGG010001080.1_pt1 | contig 75856 bp, 59 predicted proteins | sample 9134161 | NCBI WGS metagenome assembly JAEEGG01 (sample SAMN16246543, study PRJNA631951) | gut metagenome | biome: gut microbiome; feature: rumen; material: CR-attached | host: Bos | place: Iran: Karaj | collected 2018-10
CGATGTGGGTAGGGACGATTGGAGCCAATGGGGCTGGAATTATTTCATAAAACTCGCAAAAGGCACTGACCCAAAAGAGTTTGAGGAGACTGCACATAATGTCGCTTTTGACCTATTTATGAAAGCATTCGACATTGACGACAGCAATATGACCGAAAAAAAAGCAGCGGATATTGAGGAATATAAAAAAATGATGTCGCCTCATCTTATGTTGTTGACCGACAACTACTTTGCCGAAAATGTCGGGCATCCAGGCAAGTCGGGTGACCGTACCACAACCATCACCCTTTTGGTTATTGCCGTTTTTGTGATGCTCATCGCCTTCATCAACTACATCAACTTCTTCTTTGCCATGGTACCGCTGCGCCTGAAGAGCATCAACACCCGCAAGATATTGGGCAGCAGCCGCTTCCAGTTGGTGATGTCATCGATGGGCGAGTCACTGCTGATGGTGGTCATTGCCTTGGGTCTGGCGGTGGCTGTGGTTACTTTGTTCAGGCAATCCACCTTGGCTGCGCTAATAGACACTCCATTGAATTTCGACAAAAACATGGGTATTGTGGCTTTGACCATCGGTATCGCATTGCTCATTTCGGTGCTGGCCAGCCTTTATCCAGCTTTGTTCTCCACCTCTTTCAATCCCGCTTTTGCCTTGAAAGGTACCCTTGGCACAACTCAAAAGGGCAAAGCTTTCCGCGTTGGCTTGATTGGCTTGCAGTTCACCGTTTCCATCGTGCTGATTATCTGCTCGATTTTTGTCCATCAGCAACGCAGTTTTATGATGGAGCACGATTTGGGCTTCAATCAGGAAAACCTGCTTCAGTCGCACGTGACATGGGACATTGCCAACAACCGTGAGACTGTCGAGAGTCGGCTGAAATCCGATGCTGCCATTAAGGACATTGCCTGGGGCGATGGACCGTTTGTGGCCAACAACCGCCATATGGCATGGAATCGTCCGTTCAAAGATGGAGATGTGTCATGGCAGGTCTATCCCGTCTCGTGGAATTTCTTGCGTTTCATGGGCATCGACATTGTGGAGGGCCGCGACTTTACTCCTGCCGACGAACAATCGGAAAACGGGGTATATATCATCAACGAGACGGCGCAGAAAACGTACGGCATCACCACTGAAGACGAAATCAAGGGTCATAAAGCCGGCCTAGCCGAGATTGCGGGTGTTTGTAAGGACTTCAATTTCTCTCCTTTGCGCGAAAAGATTGAGCCATTCGCCTTTTATGTGTATGGTAAGGATCCGTGGAACCCGTGCATGAGGCTGTTCATCCGCACTGAAGCTGGCGTTGATACCCAAGCATTGATGGACCGTACAATAAAAACCATCAATGACCTTGACCCAACACTGGGCGATGGTTTTTCGGTTTGGATGAGACCGTTTGAACAATCCATTGAGAACCAGTACAAAAAGGAAAACAACCTCTCGAAGTTAGTCACTTTGTTCACGGTGTTGGCCATTGTCATCTCGCTCATGGGAGTGTTCGGCTTGGTGATGTTCGAGACGGAGCATCGGCGCAAGGAAATCGGCATCCGCCGTGTGCATGGTGCCACGGTGGAGCAGATTCTGGCGATGTTCAACTCGCGTTTCGTGAAGATTGTGGTAGTGTGCTTTGTCATAGCAGTGCCCGTCAGTATCGTCATCATGCGACGCTATCTGGAGGGCTTCGCTTACCAGGTGTCGCTGCACATCTGGGTGTTCGCCTTGGCATTAGTTGCCGTGCTGGGAGTCACCGTTGCGGTGGTCACTTTGCGGAGTCTGCGGGCGGCTACGGTGAATCCGGTGAAGTCGCTGCGGACGGAATAAAAAGCATAAAAAACATCGTTTTCCTTGTTATGCGACGATTTATTTGTATTTTTGCCGCAAAATATGCGACGATATGGAATAAATAACGTCGCAAAAACATGAGAGTATGTATATACATGAACATGAAAATTGGACGGATTTCCGTTGGTCGGCTGAAGCGGTGGCTTTGCCTTTGGACGAGGTCTGTCGTGAACAAGGAAAACTGCTGGGTAGGTTGAGTGGCCTTGGCTTCGACAGCCAACTGAGAGCTGTGGCCGAGAACTTGACTCGCGATGTGGTCTATTCCTCAGAGATAGAAGGCATAAGGCTCAATGCTGATGAAGTACGCTCGTCCATTGCTCGCCGTTTGGGGATTGAGGGTATGAAGTACACGCATTCGTCGCATTATGTGGAAGGCGTGGTGGCCGTGATGCTCGACGCGATGGAGCACTTTGACCAGCCTCTGACGAAGGAAAAACTCTGCGGATGGCAGTCGGCTTTTTTTCCGTCGGGCTTCAGTGAGGGTGCTTATATCGAAGTGGGGCAATACCGTACCTACGAGGAGCATATTGTCTCAGGATTTTTGGGGCGTGAGCGTGTGCATTATATGGCCCCTTCACCTGACCGAGTGGAAGAAGAAATGCGTAAGTTCATCGACTGGTTCAATTCGGATAAGCCCATTTCTCCTGTGATACGCTCGGCCATCGTGCATCTGTGGTTCGTGTCCATACACCCCTTTGAGGACGGCAACGGTAGGTTGGCACGTATTCTTGGCGACATGTACTTGGCACGAGGCGACAACAGCCGTCTCCGTTTCTACAACATCTCCTCCGAGATCAACCGCGATAAGAACCACTATTACGACATCCTGGAACGGGTGCAACACGGCGATGGTGACATCACGGAGTGGGTGGTATGGTACCTGCAAACTTTGCTGGCGGCCCTCCGTGAGGCCTCGGCCACGGTGAGCATGGTGTTAAACAAGAGTTTCTTCTGGATGCGTTTCGGCAGCGTCCCGTTGACCGAACGTCAGACTAACACGCTGAACCTCTTCCTTGATGGTTACGAAGCCAAGATTACCTCCAAGACCTGGGCGAACCTAAGCAAATGCTCGAAAGACACAGCGATTCGCGATATTCAGGACTTGGTTGAGAAGCATATCCTTGTGGAGGATATTCCAGGTGCCAAACGTCCCAGCTATTCCATCAATTATGGTGGCGAGACGGATGACATCGTGAAACGTTTCAGTGATGTGGCTATCCAAGAGGAGGCAGGAGGCTTTTATCTCACTGCGGTTCTCGACGGGAAGGCCAAGGTCAGGGAACACCTGCTCGCTTTGGATGCTGAGCGCTATCGGAAAGGTGACTTGCCTTTGGGGAATCTGTTGGCGAAGTACTGCACATATTTGGTGGAGTGAAGTTGGGAGTTTTTCCACAAGCAGTACAGTAATCTTGGAAAAGTGTCGTAAAATGGCCTGAAAGTTCTTGGAAAAGTGTCAAAAAGATATGTTTTTTGTCTTGGATAATGACTTGACGGGGCTGAAATAAGAACTGAACTCTGTTGAGACGTTGAAGAAGGAGTAAAGACACCAGAAAAACTACATTGGCCTGAACACAATCTTTTTGTTTGGAAGCTCTCTTTCACGGAGATACATCAACAGATACACAGGGAGATATATGGTTCTGTCGAGGATTTCAATGTTTTTTGTCGTATATACAAAAGCCTCTTTTATCGCATATTCCTCGTTTTTCATCACATTGCAAAGGGCGTTATGCCGTTTGTAATCCTTCCCAGATTTGATTTCTATCGGGAGAGCCTGATTGTCGTGTTCAATGACGAAATCGAGTTCTCCCTGCTTTTTACTGTTGAAATAGTATAGGTCGTAACCATGTGAACGTAGTTCTTGTGCGGCAAAATTCTCAAAAACGGCACCAAAGTTCGCATTGATTTCACCAATTATAACATTGAGTTGAAAACCGGATGAGTACATGCAGGATAGCAGGCCAACATCATTAAGAAACAATTTGAACAAGTTGCGTTGTTCATTGAGTTTCAACGGCACACAAGGTTTGTCGACATTATATGTGGGTATGGCCACCCCTGCATCGGTCAGCCAAAGGAAGCTGTTCTCGTATTTTTCGAATTTTGCTCTATCGTTCAGTGATTTTAATATAAATCTCTTGTTTTGGGCATTGAGTTCCGACGGAATCCTGTCAAAAATCTCTTTGATTAATAGCTTCTTGTCGGCATATTTGGCAATGTCCTTTTTGTATAGTTTCAGGATGTTCTCCTGCTCGCGCCGGACATCCTGCATATTGTTGGTGTCCAGATACTTCTCCACAACAGCTGGCATTCCTCCAATCACTAGATATAGACGAAGCAACTCCATCATCTTCTCATGAACGACAGAATCGATGGGGGTTCTCTTATCGTAGCATTCATGAAGATGCGTCATCACCTCATCGCTCATGCCCAAAGCCAATGCGAACTCTTCGAAGTCGAGCGGAAACATTTCTTTTTCAGCCATATAACCGACAGGGACGCTTCGCAAGTCTTTCAATTCGACACCTAAAAGAGAGCCGCTCATGACATAACGATAGCTTCCTTCATCGACGAGAAACTTAATCGCAGTGACGATTTCTGGACATTCCTGCACCTCGTCGAAGAAAATCAAGGTGCTGCCTGGTTCCAATTTTGTGTCGGTCAATGCAGAAATGCGCAACAGGATATCGTTTGTGTCGAGCGGATTGGCAAAGATGGTTTTGAGTTTCGGATCTTTGATGAAATTGAATTCCACAAAATGCTTGAATGTTTCTTCGCCCACCTTGCGTATGGCATAGGTTTTTCCTACTTGTCGTGCACCTGTTACAAGAAGCGATTTCTTGTCATTCAAAAAGAAATCTTTTAAATAGTTGTAAATCTTTCTATTAATCATTTTAAAATGCTTTTTTCCAACTGCAAAAATACAACTATTTTGCTTTTTTCCAACCTAAATTAGGTTAAGTTTATGCTTTTTTCCAACTTTTTCATAAAAGTAAGGAAATAGCCTGCATCTGGTTTACACGACGATTGTAAAGAATCTTTACACCACTGTAAAGATTCTTTACACTTTTCTTTGAATCTTAAATCTTTAAATCTTTGAATTTTAAGTAATTACATTTTTGGCACAATTAATGCTATGGGATAATTAATTGTTTTAATTGTAACCTTGTAGCATTATGAGCAGCTATTTGAAGTTTTTAAGCCGAAACAAACTTTACACCACCATAGAAGCCATTGGCCTCATCGTTTCCATTGCCTTCGTCATCCTGATTGGCAATTATGTGTATCAGCAGTATTCTGTCGCCTACGGCAACCCTTACCGAAACAGGGTGTATGCCGTTGGAAACCAAGATTATATGTCGCTATCGTGGTGGGACAAGGCCGTCTTTGAGGACAAGCTTCCCGAGGCCGAAGCCGTGGCCCGCATCTCTGGCTCCGACTATGACGGCTACATCACCTTCGGCGACGAGCAGCCTGTCAGAGCCTTCATCACCGAGGCCGACCCGGAGCTTTTTGAACTCTTCCCAAGCCTCATTTTGATTGACGGCAATCTCGACGTGTTCCGCCTCAAAGGGCATTGTCTCGTGTCTGAGTCACTTGCCAACCGCGCCTTCAATGGCGATGCTATTGGTAAACCGCTCAAAGTCAGTTATTTCGATGAAAAAATTGAAGGTGTGGTTTGTGGCGTGTTTAAGGATGCCGCCAACTCGATGATACCTTACACTGATGTGCTTTTCAATCCCGAATTTGAAGAGCTGTATGCCTCGGGTAACCAAAAGCCTTTCAGTAGCATTGGGCAGTATGTGACCTTGATAAAAGTCCATGAAGGCACTGACCGTGAGCAGCTTGCGAAAAAAGTCGAGGCAGTCGGACTTCCCAATTATTCCGACGGTTTCGTGAGTGCTATGCCAATCTATAACTTGCCAGAGGTTTTTTTCAATGATAGCCAGTGGGTGTTCAAGAAAGGCAACAAGTCGGTGCTGCAAATGCTTACGGTGGTGGTTTTGTTGCTCTTGCTTTCGGCCATTTTCAACTATGTCAACCTCAACATGGCGCTTTCTGGAAAACGCGCCAAGGAGATGGCCACACGCCGGCTTCACGGTGCCACGAAAGGCCGTATTGTGATGAAGTACATCGCTGAGTCTGTGACGTTTACGGCGGTTTGTTTCATGCTGGCCTTGCTGCTGGCTGTCGCCTTGCTCCCGATGATAAACGACTTGCTAAGAGCCGTTTCGGGTGGCGAAACGGGTATCGATGCTGAGGCATTTGAGCAGTTTGTTCCTGTCCGTTTTGATTGGTCGATGGTCATTGTGGCAGCTTATCTTGTGGCGGTTGTGCTGTTGGGCACTTTGGCGGGCATCGCGCCTGCCGCCATCGCTTCGCGTTTCGAGCCGATCGACGTGGTGCGTGGCACCTATCGGCTTCAAACCAAAAGGGTGTTCAGCAAGGTGTTCATCGTGTTCCAAAACACCATCACCATCGTCCTGATTGCCATGGCACTCCTGATGGAAGTGCAGATGCGCCACATGATGAACCGTCCCACTAACATGCGTTCAGAGGGCTTGTATTCGTTGCAATGCTGGGTGCAGGACTATTCCGATATAGTGCCGCTCATCGACCGTTTGGAGAAGATTCCGAACGTGAAAGCAGTAGGCTACGGTCGTGGTTTCGCGGGGCAGATGAACATGGGCACCAGCGTCAAAACGCCCGACGGCGAAATGGTGAACATGCAACTTATCCTGTGCGACGAGACGTATTTCGATATGCTTGGTTTGCAGGTTGTTGAGGATTTCGGCGTGCCAAAAACCAATTCGGTCTGGATGTCGAAGACTTTGGCTGAAAAACTCGCTTTGAACGACTCAACGGTGAATTATTACGCCCGACACATGCGCATCAATGGCTCTCGACCCGAGACCGTGGGCGGCGTTTATGAAGACATCCCGACACGCTCGGCTGCGTCGTCTGAACCCAACCAGTTTTCGGCGGTCATCATCGCGCGTGACGAGGACTTGATATGGGGTAACGGCGTAATGATTGATGTTTCAAACGATTATAAAGAGACCGAAAAAGCTATTATGCAAGCCTACACCGACTATTCCGAGGAAAAGAACGGCATGTTCGTTGAACCCGCCCAAAACGGCTTTGTGAAAGACCTGATTAATGTGCTACTCCAACCTGCGAAGATGGCTATGCGCCTGCTTGAACTCTTCATGGTGCTTTCGGTGCTGATTTCCCTGCTCGGCCTCGTTGCCATGAGCACCTATTACAGCGAGCAAAGCACCAAGAGCATTGCCGTGCGCAAGGTGTTTGGCAGCAATGTCCACCGCGAGTTGTGGCGCACGGTGAAGGATTACATGATTCTCGTCGGCATCGCCGCACTCATCGGGATTCCGCTTGCCGTTTGGTTCTGCGGTAAATATTTGGATCGCTTTGCCTACCGCATCGAGCATTATGGTTGGATTATCATCGTGGCGGTTATCCTTGGTGTGCTGATGGCCTTCCTGTCGGTGCTTTGGCAGACCTTGAAGGCGGCGCGGACTAATCCTGCGGAGGCGTTGAAAAAAGAATAGATTTTGAAAGATTTCTTGCCGCAGGCAATAAAAAAAAGTATTATCCTTGCAAAATAATATGTTCGCAATTCGCGAACAGCGAACAATTAGATATAAATAACTAATAAATAATGTGTTATGAAGCCACAAGATATTCTTATTTTGTTAAAAGAACTAACATCTAAAGGACAAAATTTGTCGTGTAGGAAATTGGCGGAGGCTTTGGGAATGAGTGCTTCAAGCGTTAGCGAAAGTCTTGAACGATGCCGACAAGTGCAGCTTGTTGATCGTAACAAAAAACGTGTGAATACGATAGCTCTACAAGAGTTTCTTATACATGGTCTTCAATATGTGTTCCCTGCTGTAACAGGGCGTGTCGTCCGTGGTGTACCCACATATATAAGTGCTTCTCCTTTACAAGATAAAATAGCTAATAGTAATGAGAGTTATGTATGGCATTATGCCAAAGGAAACGCACGTGGGCAACAAATCGAACCGTTATATTCATCGGTGCCGGAAGCTGCGCTTCAGGATAACGATTTATATCAGTTGCTGGTCATCGCAGATACACTGCGAGTCGGTCGTGCACGCGAAAAAGAGATAGCTATTGAAGAACTCACAAAACACATCAACCGCTATGTCCAAAACCAATAACGAACGACTGCAAGAAATTGCAGAAGGGATGCAAAACCTTAACGAAAGATTGGTGTATGTCGGTGGCGCAATGGCTGGGGCGTATAGTCTGCGCATCCAGCTTGTCAGCGACCTTCATCTGGAGTTTCCACAAAACAGGCAATGGCTGGCACAGCATCCATTACAAATAACAGGCGATATATTGCTTGTTGCCGGTGATACAGCATATCTTGATCTGCCGGAATCAGGAAAGAACACTTATCCTGCATACAAGTTTTGGGACTGGGCAAGTGAGAACTACAGGGAGGTTGTTGTATGTTTGGGAAATCATGACTTTTATGGATATTACGACCTCGCTTTAATACCCGATGGTTATTGTAAACAAATTCGCAACAATGTGCATGCATATTACAATTCTGTTGTACATTTGGATGATGTTGATATCATTGTTTCCACATTGTGGTCAAAAATCGAGCCATATAACGCTTACCTGACAGAACATAATGTCAGTGATTTCGATCGTATTATGTATAATGGTCATCGATTGACTTCGGATGATTTTAATCGTGAACATGAACGGTGCATTGCATTTGTTAAGCAAGCGGTGAAAACCAGCAAAGCAAATACCAAAATTGTGCTCACTCATCATGTCCCTACGCAGCTATGTACAGCGAAAGAGTTCCAAGGTAGTACAATAAATGGTGCTTTTACGGTTGAGTTGGGTGACTATATTGTTGATTCGGGCATTGACTATTGGGTTTATGGTCATTCTCACCGTAATATTGATGCGCAAATTGGCAAAACCAAAGTTTTGTCAAATCAACTGGGCTATGTATCACAAGACGAATATCTGTCCAACGGATTCACACCTTCCCGCCATATTGTTATAAACCTCAACAAGGAATTGTAAAATTTCTTTACACCACTGTAAAAAATCTTTACACTTTTAAAAATACGTGTTTTTACAAACCATTGAATGTCAAATAATTAAAAGTTTAGCACAATAATTGTTTCCTGTCATTTCGACCGAAGCGTAATAAAATGTAGCGAAGTGGAGAAATCCTCACTTCTCCAATGCAATTGAATAAAAAGGATTTCTCGATTCCGGTTCCGCCTTCTCTCGAAATGACAAAAAAAAAGCAACAAATAATAAACAAGAAATGAGCAGTTACCTGAAATTCCTCTCCCGAAACAAACTCTACACCGTCATCGAGGCGGTGGGCTTGGCCGTGAGCCTCGCTTTTGTCATCATCATTGGGAGTTATGCGTGGCAGCAATACAGCATCACGCGCGAAAGCCCCGACCGAAAGAACATCTATTGCTTCGGCATGCCTGGTTATCTTGGATTGACCTACGCTTTTGTTGATGAGGTGACCGACCGTGTGCCCGAAGTGGAACTTGCCGTTCGGTATTGCAACGAGGCCAACCCGCCATCAATGCTGGTCGAGGGCGAAGAGGTTGAAGTCTCATACGCCGCTGTCAGCAAAGAGTTTTTCACGATGTTTCCTTACTTCAAATTCGTCGAAGGCGGACCGGAAGGCCTCGAAGTGCCTTTGAATATTATCGTGAGCGAGCGTTTTGCCAGAAAATACGACCTCAAGGTCGGTCAAACTATGGATTTGATTCTTGACAAATATGTCATCATCGGCATCCTTGAGGATTTCCCCAACACGGTGTTTCCTTCTGCGGATGTGATTGTCAACGAGCGCGACCGGTTCAACAAGGTTGCATGGGATACGCCTTACGACCGCTACGGATCGACCATTTCTTTCGTCAAGTTCGCCGAAGGCACCGACCCGCAGGTGATTTACGACAAAGTGGAGCTGGTCTGCAAGGAGATTTATCCCGACATGTACGGTCAGGCCTTCTTCGAACGCTTGGACATGACCCGCTTCGACCAATTGTTTTTTAAGGACTTCGGTGGGGCTAATAAGCAATTGAAGCATGGCGACCTGAAAACGCTGAAAATGCTTGCAATCGTAGGGCTATTGCTGTTACTCTCTGCGGTGTTCAATTACATCAATCTTTCGTTTGCCCTCACAGGAAAACGCGCCAAGGAGATGGCTACGCGCCGCTTGCTTGGAGCGCAGAAGGGTGAGATTGTTTGGAAGTATATCGCTGAATCATTAGCGTTTACGGCGGTTTGTTTTGGCCTTGGATTGCTTTTGGCCTATATGTTTGCGCCTTCGGTCAATGCCTTGCTCAACAATCCCGATATCCCGATAAAGGTGCAGGTCCCCCCGATGTATTTCCTGGTTTATCTTGTGATTATTGTGGTGGTGGGTGTGCTCAACGGTATCATTCCGGCCTTCTTTGCGAGCCGTGTGGAGCCTATCGATGTGGTGAAAGGCACGTTCCGCCGCAACACGAAAATGGTGTTCAACAAGGTGTTTATCGTCATCCAGAGTGCTTTGGCGGTCTTCCTCATCGCTATGTCCATCGTAATGGAGGCGCAGTATCGCACCTCATTGAACCGCCCGATGCACTGTAATACGAAGGACTTGTATTATCTGGCCGTGTTTGGTTCGTCACCGCAGTCCGACTTGTATGAAAGACTTGAAAAATTGCCTTGCGTGAAAAAGATTGGCCGAAGCAGATGCGTTCCAGGATGCTTGTTTGGTGGACAATACAGTTTGACTCGTGACGGGCAGAATATCGGGTATTACCATTTGCAGATGGATACTGTTGCTTTTCAAATGTTTGACTTTGAAATCCTTAAAGACTACCAGACGCCACTTTATAATACGGTTTGGTTCGGCGAGCGGGCTTTTACTGCCACCGGGCTTACCGAGGAGGATCACGACATCCCGACTTTAAGAGAAAGGACGAACAACTGCGAGCAGGTGGCTGGCGTGATTCGTGACTTTCCCGTCGCTTCGAGCAATATGGGGGAGGAAGAGTACCAGATTATCAGCATCACGAAGGCAGAAGACATCAGATATGGTGGATTCGTGATGGAAATCGTTGGTGACCATGCCGAAGCCAAAAAAGCCATTCATGAGGTAGTTGATGAATGGCGTGACGGCGAGTTGCTGCAACAAGTCGCTGATGGTTTCATTGATGATTTCTACCGCGACGCGCTGAAGCCTGCCAAAAACAATATGCGCCTGATGGAAATCTTCATGTTGCTTGCCGTGCTGATTTCGCTGCTCGGCCTTGTCGCCATGAGTACCTATTATGCGGAAGAGAACGCCAAAGGCATCGCCGTCCGCAAGGTGTTTGGAGGCACCGTCTCGAGCGAGACCTGGCGCACCGTCAAGGAATACATGATTTTGGTCGCAGTGGCCTGTGTCATCGGTGTCCCGCTCGCAATCTGGGCGGCGCAGCGTTATCTTGAAGGTTTTATAGTCAAACTCGAAAACTATGGTTGGGTCTTTGTCCTCGCTGTGGTCATTTCCCTGCTGATGGCCTTCGGCTCGGTGCTCTGGCAGACGTTGAGGGCGGCCAAGACGAATCCGGTGGATGTATTGCAGAAAGAGTGAATTATGTTTTTTCGGTAATTTTTTTTCGGTAATTTGTGAAAAAACGGCGGTTTTCGACAGCGTGGCCACCCGAAGCGTGAAATTGCGCAAGCAGTTCGTCACGTTCCTGAAGTCGCTAAGTGCGGGTTTCGGCTACGACACCATCCAAAACATACCTACTTTTGATGTCAAGTTGGGCGATGTGCAGAACCCTGAATACACTTTGGCGGAAATTTTTGGTTACCTTTAAAAAGTCGATAAGCGCTGTATCATTGTCATCGACGAGTTTCAGCAAATCACGCGTTATCCTGAAAAGAATGTAGAGGCTTTGTTAAGGACTCATATTCAGAAACTTTCCAACGCTAATTTTGTATTTTCGGGCAGTCAGCGGAGGCTCATGGAAGAGATGTTTTTCTCGTCGAAAAAACCTATTCCATTTCCGACCCATTGATGAAACTATGGTTGGATAGAAGAAAAGTTTGAATTATAGGGGCTCTGTCATAAATCATATCTGGTCAATATGACCGGTACGTCATATCATAATATCATATTAAAAAAACAAAAAAATATCAGCAAAAAGTAATGTATAACAAACTTTTTGTACCTTTGCACCACTAAGTCGAAGTGGTATACTTTTGAATTATTTTTGGTATACTTTTGTGTTAACATTTACATAATTAAAAATTAAAAACATTATGAAAAAACTACTTTCAACGCTATTTGCGCTGGCCTTGTCCGCAGTGATGATGGCCGGCAATTTCGTGATGCTTCCTTATTCGGGACGTACCGAACTAGAGAAGCATTTTTCTGACCCGAACCTAACGGTGCATTTCTACACCAATTCAGAAATCTTCGCCACGGCAGAACACTTCGATGCCGCAACTATGGTGATGCTTGACGAGAATGCCTTTTCAACCAACGACACTTACACGTTGGTATATTGTCCGAAAGAACAACAGCAGAGTTACGATGCGCTGTATGCCACACAAGATTATATCATAGTGAGTGGGGCTGCTATGCCACATAAGAACGACGGCACAGTGGCAATCTTCAACAAAAAAGCGAGCCTGCCTCACCTCAACCGCGATTTTCCTGTGGTGACCGAAGAAAACCCAACCATCCTCGAGATGTTGAGCCAAGTGAACTGTGATTCGATTGAGGCCACCGTGCAGCACCTTCAAAACTATGGCCACCGTTTGTGGAACTCCGACAATGCCTTTGCAGCTTCTGACTGGATTGCGGGTCGCATGCTGGCCCTCGGATTAGAGGTGGAGCAACAGCCTTTCTATGCCAGCACATGGTTTGGCAGTGGTGAGGCGGCACCCAATGTCATTGGTATCCAGCGCGGTACGCTCTATCCCGACATCTATGTGGTGTGCGGTAGCCATTTCGATTCATTCTCCTGGGAGGCCTATAGTGGTGGCCAGGCACCTGGTGCCGACGACAATGCCACGGGCGTGGCCAGTGTGCTGGAGAGCGCAAGAATCATGACACAGTATGAGTTTGAATACAGCATCATCTATTGCGCTTTCGGCTGCGAGGAAATGGGCCTCTATGGCAGCGAGGCCTACGCTTCACGTTGCCAACAGCAAGGTATGGACATCATCGGTTACTTCAACAACGACATGAATGGCTACCTCTATGGTAACCAAATCCACATCGACTGCATCTATCCTAATTCGGTACAGCCAATAGGCACTTATTACATGAATGTCGGCAGCGTTTATTATCCTGAGTTGCCCATCCGTCACGTCAACTTCAACGAAGGCGACAGCGACCACACTTCTTTTAATAATCACGGCTACATGGGCATCTATCCTTTCGAGGATTATCAACACTACAGCCCATACATCCACACGACTAACGACTTGATTGGCCCCAGCGTGACTAGTTTCGCAATGTCGCAGCAGTATTGTCAGATGAACATCGCCTGCCTTGCCGAGATTGCCAATCCTGTGGAAGAAATACCGCATGTGTATTGTAATCCGGTGACTAATTTTTTTGTTGAACTTCCTGTGGGAAAAGAATTAAGTGCAGTTGTTTTGTGGTGGGAAGCTCCCGAAGAGGGCTCGACTGGCGAATTGGAGCATTTTGACGTTTATCGCGACAGTGTAATGATTGCCACTGTTGAAATAAATCCTGACCCCACGTATCAATATAGTTATTTGGATACCATCACAGTTGGTGATTCGGCGGAGTACTTTATCATGGCAGTATATAGCGACGGTTGCGAGGCTCCTTCGCAAACCGAAATAGGCTATGGTATTGATGGAATTGAGGAGTCGGTGTCTCATGTTTTTGTCCATCCCAATCCTTCCAACGGCACTTTCAACATCAATCTCGGCAAAAGCCAATGGAACGTGGAAGTTTACGACATAATGGGCAGAAAGGTCTATGAAAGCCGCATGGAAGGCAACTCCATCATCGACCTTGGACTATACCCAAAGGGATTGTATTTCCTGAAAGCCAATAACGAAAGCAGGACGCTGACGGCGAAGATGGTGCTTCGCTAAGCCCTCTTTGATGTTTGCGAAACGATTACAGACGGCTGCCGTGGTACGACAGTAGGGGCGAATAATTGTTCGCTCCTACAAAACCCATGGAATAACGTTTACCGTTGGGCCGGTAGGGCTGTCACATCGTGGCAGCCGCACGCGGTGCATCCCTACTGTGGCAGTCGCTGTTTGCTAAATTTTAGCGGGCAGCAATAGTTTTCTCAAGAAAATAGACTATCTTTGTCAAAAAAGTTAGAGTTTAATCACAATGTCCAAAATTAAATCAAGAATATTAGTCGTTGACGATAACCAAGGCATCCGCGCAGCGCTGAAACTACTGTTAGAGATGCACTTCGCTGAGGTGGAGCTTATCGCCTCACCCAATATACTTATGGAAACTATGCATCGCTTCAAACCCGACTGCGTGCTGCTTGACATGAACTTTTCATCCGAACGCAACACTGGCAACGAAGGACTGTTATGGATAAGTGAACTTCGCAAGAACTGTCCTGACACCAATGTTGTGCTTTTCACTGCCTATGCCGATGTACAACTGGCCGTTGAAGGCATGAAACGCGGTGCTTTCGATTTCATTGTGAAACCTTGGAACAACGACAAACTTGTGTCCACTCTTAAAGATGCCTGCTCCAAAAACAGAATCAAGTCCACAATCCATGAGAAAATGTTCTGGGGCGATTCCATCCAGATGACAAACATTCGTAACATGGTGTCAAAAATCGCTCCTACCGATGCCACAGTACTGATAACAGGTGAAAACGGTACCGGCAAGGATATGATGGCACGGGAAATCCATGACATGAGCCTTCGCAACGGAAAAGATATGGTTGCAGTAGATGCTGGAGCAATCCCCGAGAACCTGTTTGAAAGTGAACTCTTCGGACATGTCAAAGGTGCTTTCACCGATGCTGTGACTGACCATACAGGCAAGTTCGAACAGGCTGACGGCAGCACACTGTTTCTTGATGAAATCGGCAATATTCCCCTTCAAGCTCAAGCCAAACTACTGCGTGTGCTGCAAAATCGAACTGTCACACGCCTCGGCAGCAACAAGGAAATACCAGTGAACATTCGACTGCTATGCGCCACAAATATGAATTTGCTTCAAAAAGTTAAGGAAGGACTCTTCCGCGAAGACTTATATTACAGGCTCAACACCATCAGTATTCACATTCCTGCCCTCAGAGAACGGCAAGAAGACATCGTACCTCTTGCCAATATTTTTTTAAAGCGATATGCCGAAAAATATCACCGCAGTCTCAACAGTCTGTCATTATCAGCTGAAAATGCCTTGAAAAAAGGCGTCTGGAAAGGAAATATCAGAGAACTTCAGAACTGTATCGAGAAAGCTGTCATTCTTTCCGAAGGAGACCAGTTGACGTCAGATGACTTCAGCATAAAAAACGACTATGAGATGTCATCGCATTTAAATACACTCGATGAAGTGGAAGAGAGGACCATACTCAATGCTATGGATGAATTTCATGGCAACTTGTCATTAGTTGCCAAGTCTTTGGGCATCAGCCGACCGACTCTATACAACAAACTCAAGAAATATGGAATTTAATGAGGTATCACTATGAACGTTAACGACAAGATTAACTTTCTGCTTGATGCACTTGAGGACGGTGAAACCAATTTTCAATTTGACGAAAACAAATTCGGTCAGAGGAAAATAAACCGTACCCTAAACCGCATCAAGAACATATATGCAAAGAGCAATGATGCTGTACGCAAGGAAATGGAGGAGAATGAAAGCACTACTTGGCAACGCATGATACGTGTTCTCTCACATGAAATCCTAAACACCGTTGCTCCAATAGCCTCTTTAAGCCAAACTCTCAAGAATGTTCAGGGTGCCGAACTAAACATCGGTCTTGACACCATCTCAGCTTCAGCGGAAGGACTTATCAAATTCGTTAATTCATACCACAGTCTAACCCATTCAGCGCAGCCCATACGCAAATCTTTCTATGTCAAGGATATGGCTGCAAAAGTGATCGAACTCACCAAATTCCATGGTATTCCTGTCAACTTTCAGGAACGCAGTGACGATGTTCTCCTTTACGCCGATGAAGAACAGATTTCTCAAATTATGCTTAATCTCGTGAAGAATGCTGTAGAGGCTGATGCAACACGAATTAACATATATACCCAGATAGACCCTCAAGACAATGTCATCATTCACGTTTCGAACAACGGAAAACCGATAAGCAACGCCAACCAGGATGCAATCTTCGACCCCTTCTTCACCACCAAGCCATCAGGTTCAGGAATCGGACTCAGTTTATCGCGTCAGATTATGAGGCGTCACGGCGGCTCGCTGACGCTCACATCTTCCGACAACTATGCCACGATTTTCACGTTGACATTTCCGTAAAGATATAATCAGAGGCTTTGCCGAATTTATCGCTTTGAATGAAACCACTATCGGAACTACCGATACGCTTCACATTTGTTTTGGTAAGCCATTACCGCCTTCCTGTATTCCATGCGTTTGTCTATCAGTTCTTCGCGGGCAGTACGTGTGGCGCTTTCCGCCTGAAGCAAAGAAGTGAGGGTATCACGACCCGCCTCGTAGTCTGCTCGGATGTTCTTTTCGTTTTCTTCAGCAACTTTAACAGATTCCTCGCTTACAGCAATGGCATCCCAGGCATTTTCCACATCCACAAACAGTTTTCGGCTCAAAAGCACGAGTTGTTCATCCAGATATTCCCTTTCATTAGCGGCCTTTTGAACAGCATATTCATAACGTTTTGCCCTAACCGTAGCTTTGCCGATATCAGTAATAGGTATCTGAACCATACCGAAAATGACACCGTTAAAACCGTCACTGACATTACCTAACATATTATTATAGCCATAGTCGGCACCAATGAGGACCTGCGGGAGCAGTTCACCTACAGACATTGCCTTTTCGAGTTTTTTGGCTTCTTCCTGGATTTCCAACAGACGACTTTCTTGAAGAGGTTTCATCGAATCCTGAGGAACATATATTTCAAGCGGTTCAGGAAACGCTTCAAGAGAAGAGACAAGCATTATAGAGTCGAGTTCAAAGTAATCGTAAGCTATGCCGGCAGCATTAAAAAGGTCCATTTTTGCAAGTTTGAGACCGCTGCGGAGTTGCAAAAATCCATTTGAGAGCTCCTTTTGCTTTTCCTGAACCTGTATCAACTGCGAACGGGCTATGATCCCTGCATTCACGGCACTTGTGACATCTTTCTCAATGGCATCAAGCATTGCCTGCATTTTTTCCAATGTCTTCATCTTTTCCTGAAGGGCAACCGAAAACCAGTATTTTTCCTCTATTTCATAAGACGTTTTTTTCTGCTGAATGTCGTATTGGATTTTTGAAGCTTCAACACCGAGACCGGCAAGTTTGTTGCCATTGCGAATACGCCCGCCAGCATAGACGGGCTGCAAGGCTGTCAGCGATGACCCATAGCCATATTGTGCAGTTTCGAAATAAGGTTTGAAACCGTTCATATAAGCCAGGTTACTGAGAAAATTAGCCAAATTATTTGCGGCATCGCTACCTTTTATGACATCATGTATGTCAATGCGAAAAAACGGGTCTATTGCTCTGTATCCGTATGACAGCAACGACACTTTCGGAAAATATTCCCAGCGTGCCTCATTACGCTGTGCCTGTGCTGACAGGACATCCAACTGAGCATTCTTCAGATAGACGTTATTGGAATTTGCAGCATCCAAACATTCTTCAAGAGAAAGTCCCCTCACTTGTGCATGAAGAACGAAAGGCACTAAAAAAGCTATAGTCAGAATCATTTTTTTCATACTGCTACCTCCTTTTTATTATCAGCATTTTTGAAAACCTGCCAATACGAGACTGGCATTACCAATGTTATGAGGAAAATGCTCAGCATGGTTCCAAAGCAGATAACCACACCCATCGGCTGCCAAAGAGCATCTCCTCTGATTATCATGGGCAGAACACCCAGTGCAGTGGTCGATGATGTGAGGAAAATCGGACGCATTCTTCTTTTTCCTGCTTCCATAGCGGCTGTCTTCACATCCTGGCCGCCATTGAAACGGGCATCTTCAGCATATTCATACATCAGAATTCCGTTTCTGACAATGATACCAACAAGACTAATCAAGCCCAACACCGCCGTGATACTGAAATCCATTTTGAATATCCACAATCCGAATGAGGCACCGAAAAGGCACAGCAGGCTCATGCTCATGGTAAGAATAGCGATGCTGGTTTTCTTGAAATGGATAAGCAGGAAAACAAAGAGGATACCCACGGCAGCAAGAAAACTCCATATCACTTGTGGAAGCACGTAGGCATTCATAGCGTCAAGGCCTCCGAATTCAATTCTCACATCTTCAGGCACTTCCACATTATTTTTAATGAATTTCTTAATCTTTTTGACAGTTTTAGGCTGACTTTGATTTGTTTTCAGGTCAGCATAAATATTCACAACATTTTCGCCATCGGCGCGACAAAGTTGATAAGGGCGCCATTCAGGTTTTATGTCCGCCACCTGTCGTAATGGCACGCTCACACCAGGAATGGTAGTTGGCACCATTTGTCCGTAAATGTTTGAATACGACATGCTGTCGGAAATATTGGTACTGTATATATTAACAGGTATCTTACGTCCATTATCCCAAAGAGTGGCGATGTTCTGAGAGCCGTATGTTACTGCCAATGAAAGAGATACCAGAGTCTTGTTGACACCCATACGAGCCGACTCATCAGGTTCAAGTTCAACCTCTATCCAAGGAGCAACGTTATCCATGTCACTGTGTACCCATTTCAACTCTTTAGTCAGAGAGCACATATAGCCTTTTATCTGATCATTGATTTCAGTAAGTTTCTCTCTGTCATCGCAATATATATTTACTAAAACAGGTGATGCAACTATCTGGTAGTCCATTTGTTTGAAACGGATAAGGGCATTAGGAAAAATGTGCTCGTATTTGTTTTCATATTCACGAATAATTTCCTCGGTGGCCTTTATGGACTTTGTATGAACCACGAGCTGTGCAGTCTGCGGAGAAGGAAGGATAGGTGCGTATGCGACGTTGAATCGAGGAGCACCTGTCCCCACAAAAGCCGTTACATGTTTCACCCTATCATCATTCAGAAAAATTGAAGTGAGGGAATCGGCGTATTCCTTTGTTTTTTCAATTCCATTGCCACCATCGAGGTACATTTCCACCACAAAGTGGTCACGTCCCGACTTCGGCATCATCTGTAAACTAAGGGTTGAAGCCATCAGCAGTCCCAGACCTATAGCCAAGACCCCCATCCCTATGGTGGCAATCGGATGTTTGAAACACCACTTTTCAGTGACATCATAGATTTTCTGAATGAAGTTGAAGAAAGAGTCCTGAATACGAGTAAAACGGTTCTTAGGATTAGACGGATCATTAATCCGGATATATTTGATTTCCAAGGAAGGGACCACACTCACTGCATAGAACAGTGACGTCATCAGAGCTGTGAGGATTATGAATGGGAAATTGCGCACAAAGTCACCTATATAGCCGTCAACTATCAGCATTATCGGGAAGAACATAAGTGAAATTGCCAACGTGGCAGTGAAAGTTGGGAAAAACAGTTCCTGTGCACTTTGGCTGGCAGCCTCAATTCCATGAAAACCTTTTGAAGTCTTGTCCATATATCCATCCATAGTTATGATGGAATCATCGACTATCATGCCCAATACGACTATAAGTGCTGCGAGTGTGACTGTATCCATTGGCATTCCGGTAACAGCCATCACTGCTATAGTTATGGCAGTACATATTGGAACGCCACTGCTGGCAATCAGGGCCGAGCGCAATGGGAAAAGCATAAGCATCACGAATATAACCACCAGCATACTCATCAGCAGGTCCCTCAGGAAAGACCAAACCGAGTTGCCGACGACCTTAGGCATATCGCTCACACGACTTATGTTCACGCTATCCGGAAGCTTTTCCTGAAATTCAGCAAGCACTTTGTCAATCTTGCGTCCGTACGCCACAATATCATGTTTGTCGGCCATAGACACATCTACGATAAGGCATTGGTTACCATTGTATGAAACGAAATCCGACGGTTTCTTATAACGTCTCTCTATCGTAGCAATATCTTTTAACCTTACAATATTCCCCAAAGGGTCGGAATATACGATACGGTCTGACACCTCCTGTTCACTGCTGACAGTATTCTTCACATGAATGGCAGCATTGACATAATCGGTTTTGAATGTGCCTGCCGGAATCGACAATGACGATGTTTGATACTCATACATTATCATTGTAGGGTCGATGCCATATGAGGACAGTTTTTCACGATCCAGGATAACGGCGATTTCCTCTTCCTGTTCACCGACAATGGCGACTCTTGATGTTTCAGGAATTTTGCGTAACGATTTGGCAAGGCTCTCAGCGTAGTCCTGGAGTTCAAAATAGCTCTTATCATAAGATTCAATGGCGATAAGCATTGAAGACGCATTGGAAAAATCGTCCAATGTGACCACCGCTATCACACCTGCCGGGAGCATCATCTTCTGTTGCTGCAGGCCTAATTTTATCTTGTTCCAGACCTGATCCTTCTCATTTTGTGCACATCGCACATCAACATAAATGTACCCCATACCGTCACGCGTCACAGTAGTAGTAGTTGCTCTTTTAACTTCCTTCAACGAATAAAGATAAGCCTCCAAAGGTTTTGTCGCATGTTCCTCCACCTCTTTGGCAGTAGCACCTGGGTAAACAGCAACAACCAATCCCTGAGTAAGCTGAAAATCAGGCATTTCATTCTTCCTCATGGTAACAATACCCACAATGCCAATTGTCACGAGAGCAAGAATGACGATATAAATAAGCTTCTTTTCGGAAACAGTCCAATTTACCCACTGAGCGATTAAGCCCTTGGGCTGTATTTGTCTCTTAGGATTTGTAGAATTCACAGTTCCCATGTTTCTCTACTCTATTGTCTTTACCTTCATTCCGGTTGAAACCTTGCTTGCGCCTTCAACAATCACCAAATCACCATCTTCAAGTCCTTCACCTATTAAAATGCCCTTACCACTATAACCTTCCACCGTCACATGTTTCTTGCCGACAACATCGTTGGTAACAGTCCACACACAACGTCCCTCCATATCAGTGCTTACGGCAGATGAGGGGATTACAATGCCACCGCCTGACGATTTGTTTATATAAATCTTGGATACCATTCCCGGCATCAGTCCAGGAATCGGTCTCTGTGTCCTGACCTGACAGTCATAACTGTGGGAAACACTTGAAGCGACAAGTCCCTTGACAGATATATACCCCTTGTCAGTGACATTCAGAGCAGGGATTTCAACTCGCACTGAATCACCAATTTTAATTGTATGGTATTCATTTTCCGGAAGAGAAAAGTGAATTTCAGGGTTATCAATGTCAATTATGCTTGCAATACGTTCGGCAATAGTCACCTCGATGCCTGTTCCAACAGGATACACATCCTGAACAATACCATCCATCGGGGATTTTATCGTGCAGTTGTCCAATGCGTTTTTAGCAGACATTTCCATGGACTTGGCTTGAGAAAGTTTGGTTTCCATTTCCACCATCTGCACCTCACTGACGCTTCCGGTTTCATAAACCATCCTAAGTCGTGCCATTCCGTCTTCTGCCTGTCGCAATGTGGCAGCTGCTGCTTCATAAGCACTCTTAACCTGTTGAGACTCTATCTTCGCCACCACTTGCCCTTTGCGTATTCTCTGTCCTTCTCTCACGTAAATATCAGTAAGAGTCCCCGAAGCCGGGGATATAACCAAAGAACTGTGTGAAGTTTTTACCGAACCCACAAAGCAATCAGAACTGACCATATCAGACTTGCCGACTTCAATCACCTTAACGGTAACCGGCTCGGAAGTCCTGCCTCTGAACAGCATTTCGCTGATTTTCTGCCGCTGCTGTGAAAGCTCGTTTTCATTTCTTGTATCACTATTATTGCTGCAAGAGATAAAAAAAACAGAAATAAGAAGAACTATAATTATGCCGTACTTATTCATTTGGAATTGCAACTGTTTGAACATCTGAATCCGTTATTTCAAAATTTACGCCTAATCTTTTCCAGCTTCCACTGTAGTTCATCTCAAATATCAGTATGTCAACATAACGTTTTCCTACAGCATCCACTGTAATAACTTGACTTAATTGATCTCCAAAAGGATTTAAATCATCAATCAGTTCCAGCCCATTGAAACGGACAATCCTTTCCGTAGGTTGCAATGTCAGGATTTTTTTTGATGTAACCCCATCCATTACGACAACATCGCCGAACAATGCATTCATAGTCAGCACCACTGCATCTTTACCCGTTTCGGCTATATGCATCTGTCCGCTTTCGGTAATGACCTCACAGGTATAGGTGTCATCAATTGTAAAAGTATGTTCCACGCCAACGCTGTCGGTTATCGTAATACTGCCGTTTACATAAATATCAATGGTTCCACTCGTCTTGTAGGAGTAGTTGCCTTCGAAACGTTTCACTCCGGTTTTCTCACATCCGGTCAGTACTGTCAGCAAAGCCACAGCACATAATAAAATGCCATATTTCTTCATGTTTTATGAGGACTTCTTTTTTTTTTAATTTTTCACGTCATACTTTCAGACCATGCGAAGTCCGTTAAACAAAATCTGAAAATACGACAGGGCAAACCTTGGATTTGCAGCGTGGTCGTCTGCAAATAAAGAATGCGAGAGCAAAAATAGTAATTTTGCGTGATATATAAAGTAGAGACTCAAAATTTTGCGTCTCTACCCTCACGAAACAAAGGTTAGTTCTGACGCGCGGAGCGCACCGCGTGCGGCTGCCACGATGTGACAGCCCTACCGGCCCAACGGTAAACGTTATTCCATGGTAAAGTTTATTCTCAAAACTCCTTGCGGTTTAGGATAAAAACACTACTTTTATATCCGATGAATCTGTCACATGTGACACAAAAAACGAATAAATAAAAATCAAACGAAATCTATTCTGGCAGAAGCTGATTGACCATCGGCACAATGGATTGATTAAAGTCGTGGCTTGAGTCCGCCGATACGGAAAATCATACCTGATGTTCAACCTGTTCACCAAATATTTGAAATCAATCGGCGTGGACGACAATCATATTATCTAAAGTGAATCTGCTGCAGAAACAAGAAGTTCCGCAATCCTGCTGCACTCCTTGAATATCTTGACGGAAAGTTTGTCGAGGCGATGTCTTAATCAATTCCAAAATTTTCCGCATACTTTCCTGCGAACATTTCTCTGTTGGGTTCGCAGAAATCTAAGGTAAGAGATACGCCAAAACAGTTTTCCAATCAGGAAACCGCTCAGAGCCAAACTGGATCCACTCGCCTTTGAACTCGCTGGTGACGTTCTTGCCACGGTCGTCAATCAGAAAGTCACCATCTATCAAGTCTTTCCGATGGGTAATAATCATGCGCTTATGGAATACGTCATCAAAGTATTTGGTTACCCAAGTCACCTTGTCAGACCATGCAGACGGATTCTTCCAAGGGGCAGTAGAAAGAATGAAAACATCATACACTTCTGCCAATTTGTGAACAGCCTCTACAGCTCCAGGCATAGGCTCCATCTTACCGAACAGACCAGGGATTTCATCCAATCGGTCTTTGTCACCAGGTCCCTGTGCCCTGTATTTCTGCTTGGTTTCCTCATCAATCTTGTCAAGTCCTGACTGGAAATCAACCAGCACATTGTCCATATCAAAAAATAGTCGTTTCTTCATATTATATTTTTATATTTCAAAAAACAAAAATGTTCAGTATGCAAAACATTTTCGAGTAAAATCTGTTTTACAGGCTGAACATTTCAGGAAAAACCACACGAAATATCCTCTAAATGTTTAGTATGTTAAACAAATCACCATGAAATATGTTCAGTATATAAAACATTTAGTAGAGACGCAAAATTTTGCGTCTCTACTTGAACAAATCGTCTGTCGTTATTTTCGAGGTGAAAATGTCAGAATATTTGTTGGTTTTCAGAGGGGCAGTGCTGACCAAGGTCAGATGGAAGGTTTTATCGGGTTTTGCCTCCTCAAGCGTAGCGATGCGTTCGGTGAGTTTGTCAGCGTAGACTTTGGTGATGCTGATGGCCGTCTTGTTGAACTTCATCTCGCAAACATTCACCACATCGTCGGCGCGGTCGATGAGAAGGTCTATTTGCATCCCATTGTTTTCGCCTTTGCCTTTTACGATCAATGCAGATTCGCTTGACGCGACACCTGCAATTTGCAATGCCGTCTTGATTTGCCGGACGTGCTGCAGACACACTTCCTCGAAGGCAATACCACGCCACGATGCTATTTCCTGTTCTTTCAGGTGGTGCTCCCAGTAGTCAGTTTCGGTGATGTTGGGCTTTTCTTTGAAGTGAAGCCAAAACCAACAAAAGCAGTCTGTGAGCTTGTAATGCAGTTCACGCTTGCTGGTTCCGTATGGAACGTATTTCTTTACGAAATCGCTGGCAATAAGTGCTTTCAAAAGTGCTGTGAAATCACCGTTGGGATTGATACCTGTCTTCTCCGCGATTTCTTCTCTGGTATATCCAGAGTGCCGTTGTCCAAGAACTCTCACAATTTCCATACAGGCTTGGGCGTGGTCGAATACCGAGCTGAACAGACGGCCAAACTCGTCGCCGAGCTTCGCTTTGGGGTTGAAAAACAGCCGGTCGATGTTTTGCGCGAGGCTGAGCGACGGGTCGAAGCAATCGAGATAGTAAGGTATGCCCCCCAGAATCATGTAGGCTTGGATGATGTTGTAGCGCGACAACTTGATTCCCCTGCTTACAAAGAACCGTTCGCATTCGTTCAGCGTGAAAGGCGCAAGGTGTATTTCACAGGTGAGACGGCCGTATAGCCCTCCCTTGTTGTTGATGAGATTGTCGAACATCCAAGAGGCAGCGGAACCGCACACGACGAGGCAGAAGTTGTGGCGGGTATTGCCCCAACCGTTCCAAAATGCTTCCAGCGCGGTAAGGAATCCCGATTTCGGTGTGTCCATCCAGGGAAGCTCGTCAATGAACACCACCTGTCTTGTGCCGTTGTCACGATGTTCAAGCAGTTGCTCCAGCATGAAGAAGGCCTCCAACCACGACTTTGGCGGGTTGCTGCCTTCCATGCCATGACGAATCAGCGAGAAATAGAAGTTCTGCAATTGGTCCTTCAGCGTGACTTTCCGTTTGCGATCGTAGGGTGACAGTCCGGTATGATGGAAGACCATATTGTCGCGCATAACCTCATTGATGAGGAACGTTTTGCCTACACGCCGACGACCATACACCGCGACAAACTCAGGGCGGTTACTGCGGCAACGACGCTCCAGTTCTTCGATTTCCTTTTCTCTCCCAATAATGATGCACATACAATTCGTTTTGTTTGATTCTGGCAGCAAAGATACTATTTTTTTGAATAAAATCAATTATAATTCGCTACGAAATATATTTTTTTTGTTTTATAGCGGATTATGGTCGATTTTATTTAGGATAAATATTTTCCTTGGAAATTGACCTTGATGAAGATTTCGTTGCTTACATTTTCCTTACTCGATAATTTTGCCCAAAAGTGTTGCCGCCGTACATTCTTTAACCATTACATTGACATACTCTCCAGGATGAATATTACCGCCAGGGAATATAATAACCTTATTTTGGGAATTACGGCCATAAAGTTCATCGGCACTTCGTTTGGACCTGCCTTCGACAAGGACTTCAAAAGTCTTTCCAATATCGTGACGATTGCTCTCCAAAGACAATTCTTGTTGAAGAGCGATAATTTCCGAAAGTCTTCTTCCTTTCACTTCATCAAGCACATCATCATCCATTTTCCGTGCGGCCAGCGTACCGGGTCGAACAGAATATTTGAACATATAAGCATAATCGTACTTGGCAATACGCATAAGCGACAAAGTCTCCTGATGATCCTCTTCCGTCTCGCCACAGAAACCGGCAATGATATCAGTTCCGATGCATATTCCGGGTATATTGTCGCGGATGGCCTTAATCCTGTCAATATACCATTCACGGGTATATTTCCTGTTCATCCTCTTAAGGACTTCAGTGCTACCCGACTGCAGTGGAAGATGGATGAACTTGCAAATATTATCATATTTTGCAATCGTCATTATCAGTTCGTCTGACAAATCCTTAGGGTGCGAAGTGGCGAATCTGACCCTCAAAAGCGGACTGATTTCAGCCACCATAGCCATTAATTTACTGAAATTCACCGTATTGCCTTCTTCATCAGTCCACTTGTATGAATTGACATTTTGTCCAAGCAGAGTCACATCGCGATAACCTCTGTCGAACAGGTCCTTAGCCTCAGCAATAATAGTCCCTGCATCTCTGCTGCGCTCCCTGCCTCTTGTATAAGGGACAACGCAATAAGAGCAGAAATTGTCACAGCCGCGCATAATTGAAATGAAAGCGGTCACGCCATTACTCGAAATTCTTACAGGATTTATTTCAGCGTATGTCTCATTTGTTGACAGCACTGTCTGCACAGCCTTCTGTTTGTCATTGACCACTTCATCAATCATTCTTGGAAGAGACCTGTATGCGTCAGGACCGGCAATGATATCCACCACTGGTGCCTTTTCAAGTAGTTCTTCTTTCATCCTTTCAGCCATGCACCCCACTATACCGACCACAAGTTCCTTCTTCTTTTTATAATAATTGATTTCTCTCAGTCGGTTAAAGATCCTGTTTTCGGCATTTTCCCTGATGGAACAGGTGTTTATGAAGATGACATCAGCACTGTCAATGTTATCAGTCAGGCTGTAGCCATTATTAGTCAATATTGCCCCAATTACCTCACTGTCAGCGAAATTCATCTGGCACCCATAAGTTTCTATATATACCTGCTTCATCTTTTAAATATTTCCGCAAAAATACTCATATTAAAAAAAAAAGCATTTATTTTGCACCGTTTTTTTCAATCCCATTAGATTTCAAACCCTATAAGATATGTCAAAAAATTTAGTTATAGTCGAGTCTCCTGCAAAAGCGAAAACGATAGAAGGATTCTTAGGAAAAGATTATAAAGTTAAACCTTGTTTCGGTCACGTTCGTGACTTATCCAAGAAAGGGCTTGGAATAGATGTTGAAGACAATTTCAACCCTATATACGAAATCAGCGACGACAAGAAAAAAGTTGTTGCTGACCTTACAAAACTTTCAAACGATGCAGAAGTCGTATGGCTCGCATCCGATGAAGACCGCGAAGGAGAAGCAATATCATGGCATCTGTCTGAGACTCTGCATCTGCCAGAAGACAAGACAAAACGTATCGTATTCAGTGAAATCACAAAGATGGCAATTCTGAATGCCATTGAAAATCCGCGCGGCATCAACTACAACCTCGTTCATGCCCAGCAGGCACGCCGTGTCCTTGACCGCTTAGTCGGATTTGAGCTTTCACCTCTTCTCTGGAAGAAAGTCAAACCTGCTCTCTCCGCAGGACGAGTCCAGTCGGTAGTAGTAAGACTTATCGTTGAAAGAGAAGAAGCCATCAAGAATTTCATTCCTGAATATGCTTATAAGGTATCTGCAATATTCACGCAGGCTGACAGCAAGTCAACAGCAGGTCTGAAGACAACTCTGGTTGACAAACTAAATACCAAGGAGGAAGTCATAGACTTCATCAACACGATAAAGGACGGTGATTTTGTAATCGATGCCATCGAGACCAAGCCGGCGACCAAGAGTCCTGCTCCACCATTCACCACTTCAACACTGCAGCAGGAAGCATCCCGCAAACTTGGTCTGTCGGTCACAAGAACAATGTCGATTGCACAACAGTTGTACGAATCCGGTAAGATTACCTACATGAGAACTGACTCCGTTAATTTGTCAACTTTGGCTCTTGGCACTATAAAGAATGAAATCATAAAAGAATATGGCAAGGAATATTCCCGTCCGCGCAAATATTCCGTCAAGTCAAAGGGTGCACAAGAAGCTCACGAAGCCATTCGTCCGACATACGTTGAAAACGTTTCCATCGAAGGTGACACCTATCAGCAACGCCTGTATTCCCTCATTTGGAAACGTGCCGTCGCCTCACAAATGAGTGATGCAAAACTGGAATACACCACAATAACCATTAAATCCAACAAAACCGACAAGATATTCACTGCAAAGACCGAAGTACTCCTGTTCGACGGTTTTCTCAAGGTTTACAATGAATCGACCGACAACGCCGAAACTGACGAAGAAATAACCGTTCTTCCATTCAAGATTGAGAAAGGACAACATCTTAAGCTGAAAGAACTCAATGCTGCTGAAAAAGCGACAAAACCTCCTTACAGATATTCTGAAGCAAGTCTTGTCAAAAAGATGGAAGAACTTGGAATAGGCCGTCCTTCAACATACGCGCCTACCATCTATACCATTCAAAAACGCGGATATGTCGAAAAGATAACCAAATCTGGCGAAAACAAGGAATACAACCTCATATATTTCAAAAACAACGCAATCACCGAATCGAAATACAAGGAAAAGGAAGGCGTATCCAAAGGGAAATTGGCTCCCACCGACATGGGGTACGTTGTCAATAAATTCCTCGTCAACAATTTCAGTGACATCATGGACTACAATTTCACCGCAAAAATTGAAAAAGACTTCGATGAAATAGCCAAGGGAAAGATTGAATGGCAGAAGATGCTCGCAAATTTCTATCCTGATTTTCATGAGGAAATCCAGAAAGCCGACAATAACAAAAGCGATAAGGTCAGAGGAGAAAAGCTCCTCGGCGTTGACCCGGCAACAGGCAAGAATGTTTATGTGAAACTCGGAAGATATGGTCTGATGGCACAGATAGGCGAATCGGAAGATGAGGAAAAGCCGCGTTTTACAGGGCTGAAGAAAGGCCAGACTCTCGAAAACGTCACATTCGAAGATGTTATGGAACTTTTCAAATATCCTAAAAACATAGGCAAATATGAAGATAACGATGTCATTATAGGGCAAGGCCGTTTCGGACCTTATATCCGCCACAACAGCTCCTTCTACTCCATCCCTTCATCTCTCGACCCGCTGTCAATGACCCTGGAGAATGCTGTAGAAATCATAAACAACAAACGTGAGCAAGACAAGAACAAGACGATAAAGGCCTTCACCGAAGATCCTAAGATGCTGGTACTCAACGGAAGATTCGGCCCCTACATATCATTCGAGAAGAAAAACTACAAAATCCCCAAAACCATCAAGCCGGAGGAGATCACCTATTCCGAATGTCTGACCCTAATAGAGAAAGCAAAAAACAAAGCACACAAATAAATCTTCCAAAAAATGCTTACAGACATACTTGCATACCTGTCGCCAATTGTTATACAGGACATTCCTCTCACAGGCAATTCCATTGGCAACAACACTCTTTTCTACACCAAGGAGAATGAATTTCCGCCCATCAACAAGGCAAACATAGCAATCATAGGCATTCCCGAAGGAAGATGTGCCGTGGGCAATGAAGGATGTGCCAATGCTCCGGATGTGATAAGAAGGTATTTCTACCCTTTATTCAATCATATCGACAACCTGAAAATGGTAGATGTAGGCAACATAAAACAAGGTAAAGAGCCTTCTGACACTATGGCTGCTGCCACTGCGGTAATAAGCCGGCTACTCGCCGAAAAGTTGTTCGTCATCATTCTTGGCGGCGGAAACAACATTGTCCATTCAAATTATCTTGCATACGAAAACATGAAACAGCTCATCAACCTGACATGTATCGACTCAAGGTTTGATATCGGAGAGACCGAAAATGATGCCGACACTTCCACATCTTACCTCAGCAAAATAATTCTCCATCGTCCGAATTACCTTTTCAATTATACAAACATAGGCTTTCAGTCGTACTATGTTGACAAGAAAGCCATGGAACTAATTGATTCACTATATTTTGATTCGTTTCGCTTAGGTGTTGCGAGAGAAGACATCGCTGAAGTTGAACCTGCGATACGCAATTCAAACATTGTCAGCCTTGACATGTCATCAGTAAAAGCTGCTGATGCCCCTGGCAACCCTTTTTCATCACCAAACGGTTTCACTGGGGATGAAATCTGTGTTTTATGCCGTTATGCAGGATGTAGCGACAAGGTGTCATCCTTCGGAATATATGAGTATAATCCCGCTCTTGACATCGAATTCAGAACCGCAAAACTGATAGGACAAATTCTATGGTATCTCATTGACGGATATTATGTCCGCACTGACGAAATGCCTTACAAGGACATCAACAAATTCATAAAATACCACGTAAACTCAGCAATTTTCCAGCACGAAGTCGTATTCTACAAAAGCAAACAGACCAACCGCTGGTGGATGGAAGTCGAGTGTCCTGACTATCTGAAGACAAAATATGCACCTCATTATCTTGTGTCCTGTTCCTACAAGGATTATCTTTCAGCAAGCAACAATGAAGTGCCCGAAAGATGGCTTCAAGTATATAAAAAGCTAATGTAAATGAGTAACATACGTCATTTCCTTCATGCTCATCCAGAACTTTCCGGCAATGAACATGACACTCATGATTTTATCGTAAAATATCTATCAGCGCTGAATCCCGACAAACTTTTCCAGCATATCGGCGGTTATGGGGTGATTGCAGTATTCAATGGCAGGGAGAAAGGCCGCAATGTGGCATTCCGCTCCGACATTGACGCCCTACCTATTCAGGAAAACAACGACCTACCCTACAAATCAACAGTCTGCAACGTTTCCCATAAATGCGGACACGACGGTCATACCACCATCCTACTGTCACTTGCAGAAAAGATTTCTCACAACCGTCCGCAAAAAGGCAACATAATACTTGTTTTCCAACCGGAAGAAGAAACCGGCTATGGAGCACAAAAAATAGTAGATTCGGGAGTGCTTGACGAACTGAACACCGATGTCATCTTCGGAATTCACAATTTGCCCAACTTCCCGGAGAAATCCATAGTTGTCAAATACGGCACGTTTGCAGCCGCCTCCTGCGGTCTTGCAGTTAATCTTACAGGCCGCCAGACTCATGCTGCACACCCCGAAAACGGAATCAATCCCGGATTGGCTGTTGCAGAAATGATTAATTTCCTAAACAGTATCAACAATGGTGACTTGTCACCCGAGAAGTTTCAGCAGGCAACTCTGATATACACCCGCATTGGTGAAGTTGCATTCGGCACATCTGCAGGAGACGCACAAATTATGACGACGCTTAGGGCATTTTCCAACAGCAAAATGCAGAATCTTGTCGATAATGTGATAAATACATTCAAAGAAATCAGTTCCCGCCACCATCTCGACTTCGACTATCACTTTCAGGATAATTTTGCCGCCGTGGAGAACCACACTGAATTTGTTGACAAAATAAAGGAAACTTCACAGAATGGAAATTTCAACATCGTGGAAATAGACGAACCTTTCCGTTGGTCTGAAGATTTCTCCAACTATCTGAAACACTATCCCGGAGCTTTCTTCGGTATCGGTGACGGTCTCAACCATCCTGAACTGCACAGTCCGATTTACGACTTCCCTGATTCCATCATCGACACCGCATCCGACTTCGAAATGGCTTTATTCAAAACGTTGAATGACAATTAATGCTATTAAGTCTCGGTAATATAATATTATCGCCGCTGCCGTAAAACCTCATAAACAAGTATCGCCGCCGAGACAGAGACATTCAGCGAATCGGCAATTCCGTTCATGGGGATAAGTATGTGTGAATCAGCAGCATAACGCCACTTGTCAGAAAGACCTGTAGCCTCAGTACCGAAAACTATTGCCGTGGCACCCACAAAATCACAGTCGTAATACACCTGCGAATCCTGCAGTTGTGCAGTAAATATCTTTACCTTCCTTTCTTTCAGAAATGCTATGGTTTTATCAGTCGCCGCAGCAATAACAGGAACTGTAAAGACTGTCCCCACGCTGGAACGTATCACATTCGGATTATAAATATCAGTCAATGAGTCACATATAATAACACCATCCACACATCCGGCACCATCGCAGGTTCTCAATATGGCACCGAGATTTCCAGGTTTCTCCACACTTTCAACAACCACATAAAACGGATTTTCCGACACTGGAAGCGAGTCAAGCTTGTTCTCTTTATAATAAAATTCAGCAATAACACCTTCGGTGGAACCTCTGTAAGCCACTTTTTCATATAGCTCTCCGGAAATGGAAAAACATCCGCAGCCAACTGGAATTTCAATTTCAGACTCCAATCTGTCCAATGACATTATCTCCTCGGAAAAGAACAAACTTCTCAGTACAAATCCACTGACAAGAGCGCGTTTGATTTCGCGCAGGCCTTCAACGACTATCAGACCGTCTGCTCTGCGGACTTTTGAACTTCCCTGCAGTTCAAGGAGCTTCCTAATCTTGGTATTTGACGCCGATGTTATATATTCCAATTTCATTTATCTGCCAAGTTGAAAAAACAAAGATAATACATTTTTTCATAAACTCATCTAAGGATTCAAGTAAAAAGATTATCTTTGCAAGTTAGAATTTTAATAAAAATATAATATCATGGCAAAACTTATCACAGCAGAAGATGCAGCTGCAATGGTAAAAGACGGCATGACCCTTATGTTCGGCGGTTTTTTAGCATGCGGCACACCATTAAACATTGTAGATGCAATCGTTAAATCAGGTGCCAAAAACCTTACTATCATTGGCAATGACACAGGTTATCCTGATAAAGGCGTGGGCAAACTTGTAGCCAACAAACAGGTAAAGAAAGTCATCGCTTCCCACATCGGCACCAATCAATGTACCATTGATCTCATGAATGCCAAGGAAATGGAAGTTGAGATTTGTCCTCAGGGCACACTTGCAGAACGTATCCGTTGCGGCGGTGCCGGTCTCGGAGGCGTTCTCACACCAACAGGTCTCGGCACTATCGTTGCTGAAGGCAAACCGGTCATCAACATCGACGGCAAGGACTTCCTCCTTGAGAAGCCGCTCCATGCCGACATAGCATTCCTCAGTGCTTCCATAGGTGACAAATCAGGCAACCTGGTTTATCGCGGAACCACTCAGAACTTCAACCCAATGATGGCTACAGCTGCTGACGTGGTTGTCGCTGAAATTGACAATCTTGTGGAGGTTGGTGAAATAGCTCCTGAAAATGTCAAGACACAGAATATTCTCGTTGACTATATTGTAAAACATTCATAAAAACACTAACAATGGCTTATAAGACTACGCTTAGAGTCCGTATGAGTGCAAAAGACGCACATTACGGAGGAAGTTTGGTTGACGGCGCACACATGCTTCACCTGTTCGGTGATGTTGCAACCGAATTGCTGATTATGCGTGACGGTGACGAAGGTCTGTTCAGAGCATACGACAATGTTGAATTTCTTGCACCGGTTCATGCCGGCGACTTCATTGAGGCTACCGGTGAGATAGTCTCCGAAGGCAACACATCACGCAAAATGGTCTTTGAGGCAAGAAAGGTCGTGACTCCAAGACCCGACATCAACGATTCCGCAGCTGACGTTCTCGAAGAACCGGTTGTAGTATGCCGTGCTTCAGGCACATGTGTAACTCTGAAAGACCGCCAAAGAAGAGGTTAAACATCAACAAAGACATCAATATGGAAAAATTAATAATCACTGCTGCCATCTGTGGCGCGGAAGTCACCAAGGAACAAAATCCCAACGTGCCTTATACCGTTGAGGAAATCGTGCGCGAGGCCAAGTCGGCCGTCGATGCCGGTGCTGCTATCGTGCACCTGCACGTCCGCTGGGACGATGGCACGCCTACCCAAGACCGTTGCCGTTTCCAAGAGTGCGAAGAGGCTATCCTGAAGGTGTGTCCCAATGTCATCCTCATCCCGTCCACCGGCGGTGCCGTGGGCATGACTCCCGACGAGCGTCTCCAATCGACAGACACCAACCCGTTGCCCGAAATGGCTACCCTCGACTGCGGTACCTGCAACTTCGGTGACGAAATCTTCGACAACACCATGCCGACCATGCGCGCCTTCGGCAAACGCATGATGGAACGTGGCATCAAACCAGAATACGAATGCTTCGAGATGGGTCACCTCGACACCATCCTCAACATGGCCAAGAAGGGTCAGGCCCCTGGCGCTCCCATGCAGTTCAACTTCGTGTTAGGAGTGCCTGGCTGCACTCCTGCCACCGTTGCTAACCTCTGCTGGCTCGTTAACGGCATCCCCGCTGGCTCCACTTGGACCGTCACCGGTGTAGGTCGTCATGCCTTCCCGATGGCTGCCGCTGCAATAGCAATGGGTGGAAATGTGAGAGTAGGCTTCGAGGACAACCTCTACCTCTCGAAGGGTGTGCTGGCACAGTCCAACGGCGAACTCGTCTCCAAAGTTGTACGCATCGCCAACGAACTCGGTCGCCCGATTGCCACCTCCGATGAGGCTCGCGAGATTCTTGGACTGAAACCGCGTAAATAAGAAATAGGAAGAAGATAACATTTTCTATAAAACTATGAAAAACAGGCTATTGTTCATATTTGCGATTGTATCCATGATTACGGGTTGTTCCGTTTCTAGGTATTCTGGAACAGCGAAGCCTGAGAATAATACTGGAGAAACAGCAACTTTGAATGGTAGCGTTTGGATAGATGATACTGGAGAACCGGTAGTATTTGCTAATGTAATTCTTCTTGATGGGAAAGACAAAATGAGATATGGTACTTCTACTAATGAGAAAGGCGAGTATCAGATAGAAGGTGTATCATATGGAAAATATACTGTAAGATTTGTCGCAATTGGGTATGATGAGAAAACAATTCTTATTGACATCAAGAAAAACGAAGAACAATTGTCTACTGGTTTGAAAGAAAATCACATCATGTTTGATTAAGTCAACTAATAACAATAATCATTAAATTTTAAAACATTAAATTAACAACGCAATGCAAAAACATGGTAACAAATACGGTACTCACCGTGTAATCGAACCTAAAGGCGTGCTTCCACAGCCTGCTAACAAAATCGACAACAACATGGACGAAATATACGACAATGAAATCCTCATTGACGTACAGACATTAAACATTGACTCAGCATCATTCACAGATATCCACAACTATGCCAAAAAACAGGCAGGAGAAGGTGCTTCACAGGAAAAGATAATGGAAGAAATCAAGAAGGAAATGCTTCTGAATGTTGAACTTCAGGGCAAACACCGCAACCGTCGTACCGGTTCGGGCGGCATGCTTCTTGGAAAAGTTGAAAAGATAGGCGATGCCCTCAAAGGCAAAATCGATCTCAAAGAAGGCGACCGCATCGCAACACTGGTTTCCCTTTCTCTTACCCCATTGCGCATCGACGAGATCCTCGCTATCCGTCCTGATGTTGACCAAGTTGACATCAAAGGTAAGGCTATCCTGTTTGAAAGCGGCATATACGCTAAGATTCCAAGCGACATGCCAGAGAAACTTGCATTGTCAGCATTGGACGTGGCTGGTGCTCCAGCACAGACAGCAAAACTTTGCCAATATGGCCAAACTGTCGTCATCCTCGGCGCTGGTGGAAAGAGCGGTATGCTCTGCGCCTACGAAGCTAAGAAGCGCGTCGGTGTCACCGGTAAGGTGATTGGTATCGCCAACAGCCCTAAGTCAACACAGCGTATCAAGGACCTCGGTTTCTGCGACATCGTCGAGAGTGCCGCTGGCATGACACCTGTGCAGGTTTACGAAATGATTGAGAGACTGACCAACGGCAAGATGGCTGACGTGACCATCAACTGCGTCAATGTGCCGGATCAGGAAATGACCGCTGTGCTCTGCACAAAGGACGATGGTATCGTCTATTTCTTCAGCATGGCCACCAGTTTCACCAAGGCTTCCCTCGGTGCAGAAGGCATCGGCGCCGATGTGAACATGATCATGGGCAACGGCTACACCAAAGGTCATGCGGAATTCACACTTCAGGAACTCCGCGAATGCCCGAAGTTGAGAAAGATTTTTGAAGAGCTTTACGCTTAATCATTCCAAAATTACAGAAAAAAAACAGGTATGAGTCATACCTGTTTTTTTTTTTACGAATATCTCGCATGCCTCTAAAAATACGGATTGCTCCGCTTCTCATAACCAACCTCGGTCACATCACCATGACCAGAGTAAACCTTCACATCATCAGGCAAGACAAAAATCTTATCCCTTATTGAATTTATAAGTGTGTCAAAATCTCCAGTCGGCATGTCAGTCCTGCCAATACCATTCCTAAACAAAACATCGCCTGAAAAAAGTGCCTTCTCCTTTTCACAGTAAAAACAGACACTACCATCCGCATGACCTGGCGTGTAAAGAACTGTCATGCTGGAATTTCCGAAACTGATGACACTATCCTCGGTGATGTTATATTGCGGAACGAATGACTGATAATGCATGAATCCCATCGGAGCCATATAAACCTCAAAAATATGGAACAGCCTTCCAGCAGTATAATATATCTCTGGCGTGACACCGTATTTGTCGATAATATATTTGCCTCCCAGGAAATGGTCGGGATGCGGATGAGTTATGACGCATCTTGCAATCTTTATATTATTCTTTTCCACATGGTCATCTAAAACTTTCCTTTCTTCTTCGGTATTAAATCCGGGATCTATCAGAAGAGCCTGTCCGGTCTCATCATAAACAATGTAAGTGTTTTCCTGAAATATGTTAAAAGTTAAAGTATCTATCTTCATATCAATTACTTTCTGCCGAAATCGGCTGGAATTTCGCCCCATGCCTCCGTATCCCATTTCACGATAGGATTAGGGCAGTTGTTATTTTTCAACCATTCCACCGCCTTGTCAACGATGTAGAAAAGGTCTTTGTTTTTTTCGCTGCGTTGTAATTTGGTATTACACGATTTTTGCCTTATCCACGATATGGCGGTCATGGAATCAGAGTAAATTGTGAGGTTCACGCCAGCCTTCCTTAGAATTGCCAGCCCAAAGGCTATTGCAAGAAATTCACCTATATTCTGAGTGCCTTCCTCGAAAGGACCTCTATGGAAGATTTCGGCACCTGTAGCAGTCTCGACTCCCCTGAACTCCAATTTGCCAGGATTGCCGGAACATGCAGCATCTACACAGATACTTGGAATCAAAGGACGATGTGAAGGATCCAACCTGCTAAAGTTAAACATCTTGGCTTCATTTTTGCCGACATAATCCCTATAGTCACCATTGAATGCTTCAACAGCCTCTTCGCGTGTGGCAAAAGACTTGTATATTGCCTTGCATCCTGTCACAGCCTCCCTGCATTCATCCCAATTGTCGAACACCCCTATAGTCTTCCCTTCCCAGACTGTATAATATTTCTTATTACTCATTTTTTTCTGTTTTGTTCTATGATGTAAGTATCCAAATCATCGAAAATGTCGCGCAGATTGGGAATTTTCTTCTCATCAAGCAGAATTGTGGCATTGATGCAGTTTATTTCCGACAATGCGGTGATATATTTCGATATATCATCTCCAATTACATTATTAAGAATAAAAAGATAATCCCACCCTTTGGCTTTCCCAATGAGCGAATTGCCATTAACCGTATTCTGAATCAGCAATATTCCCATCTTTCTTTCATCATCCTCATAAAAATACAAAGGATGGGCTATTTCATTCTGAGCCATGTCGTCCTGAGAAGTTGAAGAAAAGAGATTAACTTGTGTCGAACTGTTTCCACCACCAGAATAAGCAGAATAAGACTGGATGACATCATCCCTTCTGGCCAAACTGATACCAAGTTTTTTGTTGATGTGATGGGCTAGTTCGTAAAACGCTTTAACACAGGCAATTCCGACAACAGCGGTAGGACAGGAAAAGTCCAAAGATAACTTATTGCTTTTTTTTGCCATATTAATTATGGTTGTCCGACCAGGTTTCGAACCTGGAGTCTTCAGAACCAAAATCTGACGTGTTGCCAATTACACCATCGGACAATTGATTTCGGTTTGCAAAAGTAATACATTTTTTCCATTCAGTTATATTTGCCAACAAAAAAATTATTATTTTTTTTCGGTTTTAAATCAAGGGCTTTTTATACCTTTGCACAATTAAACATATCAAAATTTTCGAACATGAGAAAATTCAAAATCTGTAACAATACTTTAGGATGGATATGTTTTGCTATTGCCACCCTAACCTATCTGCTTACACTTGAGCCCACAACAAGTTGGTGGGATTGTGGAGAGTATATTTCAACGGCAGTAAAACTTCAAGTCGGGCATCCGCCAGGAGCACCCACATTCCAACTTCTCGGCAGATTTTTCTCTCTGTTTGCATTTGGTGATATTACCAAAAAAGCTATGATGGTCAACACTATGTCGGCTGTATGCAGCGGACTGACCATCATGTTTCTGTTCTGGACCATCACTTTGTTTGGAAGAAAACTGTTCAATGCCAGTTGTTCCGACAAGACATATAAGAAAGAAGACGGCACGATAGCATACGGTTGTGACTTCAGTGCAAAGGAAAACCAATGGAAAATGTGGACGGTACTTGCTGCAGGGTTCATTGGCGCCATGGCATATACGTTCAGCGACACCTTCTGGTTTTCGGCGGTTGAAGGTGAGGTCTATGCCATGTCATCGTTCTGTACGGCTATAGTTTTCTGGGCCATTCTGAAATGGGAACAGGAGGACAATGAAAAAGATGCAAGCCGATGGATTCTGCTTATAGCACTCGTCATTGGACTGTCGGTAGGTGTACACCTGCTGAACCTGCTTACAATTCCTTCAATTGCACTGATTTACTATTACAAGAAATACAAGAAACCCACAGTTGGAGGCGTCCTCCTCGCTCTACTGATTTCCTTCGTGTTGGTTGCAATAGTGCTGTATGGAATAGTACCTCTCGTCGTTAAGCTTGCTGGCTCATTCGAACTGTTCTTCGTCAACAGGCTGAATATGCCAATTAATTCAGGCACATGGATTTACTTCATCCTGCTTACGGCTCTGCTTATATTCCTATGGATGTGGTCATTGAAGAGAAAGACAATATTATGGAACACGATAGTGATTGCACTGGTACTGTTCCTGACAGGTTATTCAACCTTCTTTATACTGGCAATCCGTGCCAACACCAACACTCCTATCAATGAAGGCTCACCTTCCGACCCGATTACGATGGTATCATACCTCAACCGTGAACAATACGGCTCGGCACCTATTATTTACGGTCAATATTACAATGCTCCTATAGATCATTACAAAGACGGCAAGCCCATCTATGTAAAGGACAAAGAATCAGGAAAATACGTAATGACTGACGATGGTAAGGAAAGCATTGCGGTTTATGACAAGCGTTTCTGCACCATTCTTCCGAGAATGTATGCAAACCAGGATGACAACAAGATTGAAGGATACAAATCATGGGGCAAGGTAAAAGGTGTCCGCATACCAGTCAGACGTAGTGACGGCAACACTGATATACTTTACAAGCCTACCTTTGGCGAGAACATGAGGTTCATGTTCAGATACCAATTTGGTCACATGTATATGAGATATTTCATGTGGAATTTCGTTGGACGTCAGAACAACATCGAAGGGCATGGCGGTATTGACAACGGAAACTGGAAATCCGGCATCAAATTCCTTGATGAAGCCCGTCTCGGAAATCAAGATTTGCCCGACAGCATGAAGAATCCTGCCAACAACAGTTTCTACTTCCTGCCACTGATTCTGGGTCTGGTAGGTCTGTTCTACCAAATAAAGAAAGATCCGAAAGACTCTCTCGTGGTACTCATGCTGTTCTTCATGACAGGTCTCGCCATCACCATTTATCTCAACCAAAAGACATTCGAACCGCGTGAACGTGACTACGCTTACGCAGGCTCCTTCTACGCGTTCGCTATCTGGATAGGACTCGGTCTGATGGGTGTTGTCAATGGTATCGACAAACTGCTCAAAGGCAAAAACGAGAAACTCGCACTCATAATATCATTCATACTATGTCTGTCAGTGCCTGTCATCATGGCTCAGCAGGGCTGGGATGACCACGACAGATCCGGCAAATATGCCGCCCGCGATATCGGTAAAAATTACTTTGCAGGACTTCTTCCGAATTCGGTGCTTATCACCAATGGTGACAACGACACCTTCCCGCTTTGGTATGTCCAGGAAGTCGAGGAATGTCGTACTGACTGCCGTGTGATGAACTACATGCTCTCAGCCAGCGAATGGTATGCACCTCAGATGATGCGCAAAGTCTATGATTCCGAACCGGTTCCTTTCACCCTCAAGGAAAAGGATTATTGGAAAAACGTCAACGACGTCGTAGTATATTCCGACAAATCCAATATTTCCTCCATCGATGTCAAGGATTTCATAAAACTGATCGCAGCCGGCAAACTCAAAGCAAGATTCGGTGACGGAAAATACCGCAACACCTTCCCTTGCAAGACTTTCCGCCTGAAAGTCAACAAAGAGAAAGTTCTCGCCAACCATATAGTTCCTCCAGAACTTGCCGACAAGATAGTTGATGAGATAGTTTGGACCGTCAACACCAACTACCTGACAAAGAACGATTTACTCTTCTTTGACTTCCTTGCGACATTCGATTGGGATCGTCCTTTATACATATCCACTCCTAATATAGTCAGAAATGTATTCGGTGCCGACAGATACTGGTATCTTGACGGTATAGTCTATCGTCTCATGCCTGTTGCATGTAATGATCCAAGCTACATAAAAGGTATCGGAGGCATCGACTATAACAATACTTACGACATTCTGCTCAACAAGACTAAATGGGGAAACCTCAACGACCCTTCAGTCACGGTTGATAGAGAGAGTGCAAGAAACTGTCTGATGATGCGCCAAGACTACATCCGACTTGCCGATGCACTATACAGGTCCAACAAAGTTGATTCTGCTGCAATAGTGATCGACAAGGCACTTGAGGAATTTCCAAACCATACCATTCAGGCAGACTATTATCTGTTCCCAGGTATTGACATCTATTTTGCTGCCGATCAGAAAGACAAGGCAATATCCCTTGCGGAAACAATTCACAAGAAATACATTGATGAGGTTCAATATTATCTTTCCCTCTCTCCAAGATTCAGCGATTATTATTCCGAAGATATGAAAAATGCCCTGTCAGTTATCGCACAGCTTTCCAGAATTCTGGAAGACAACGGCGAAAAAGAACTTGCACAGCAATATAAAGATGAATTCTCAGGATTAATTGGAATTTAGCAATTAGACAAATGTTGCATATTTCATCACAATATGTTGACTGATTGATTTTAGTAAGGGTGTGACTTTTCAGTTACGCCCTTACTTTTACAAAATATTTTTAAACCATTTCATTATGAAAAAAACACTATTCCTTGCGATAATGTTGTTTGCATTCAACATCCTAAATGCTCAAATATTAATCAATGAAGATTTTGAAACCGGCAACATTGATGGAGAGACACCAACCGGATGGATATGCGAAGACGGAGGCTGGTTATGCAACGAAGGCGACAAGACATACAACCGCAAAGCCCATTCCGGCTCCTGGTACGTCACCGCCCAATATAACGACAACACCTGGATGTACAAAGAGATGAATGTCACCGAAGGACAGCTTTACAGAGTCTCCTTCTGGCATCTCACCAACGGCAACGACCATTTCACTTTCGAAATCAAGGCTGGGGAAATGCCCTACTCCGGAGCCATGGAATATCCTATACTTCCCCCCATGGAAATATCCAATACCGAATATGAAAACACCGCAGCCGTATTCAATGCTCCCATTACCGGGACCATCTATATAGGATTTCATAGCACAGCGACATATTCACCGTGGTATCTGTGTATTGATGACATAATCATCGAACAGACAGAGAGTTACAATTTCCGTACAGAAAATCTGACTCCAGACTCCATCCTATATATGAGTGAAACCGGAACTTTCCGTTTTAGCATACTCAACAACGGTGTCTTATCCGAAACTGTCAGTCTGACGAGTGAACCCAACATTCTACAGCCACAGTTTTACATTGGCAACCAGCAGGTCTCTTCAGTCACATTAGACCCTGATGCGACCGCATACGTTAATGCAGTGGTCACAATGCCGACTGAAGGCGTTTCACACAATGAGAATATTCTTCTTCAAATCATAGCATCATCAACAAATACAGGTCATACCGAAAATATAGACTTCAATGTCACGGCAAAGGCACCTTATTTCGATTATCCTCTGACAGAAGGCTTTGAAGACGAATCATTTCCTCCTGAAGGCTGGCGTGCCATCATCCTTGACGGCAGCTACAATTTCATCAGAGCCACCTCCGGCGCGCAGCCGACATGCGTTCCACACGACGGAAGCAACGCAATGGCCATGTACAATTCGTTCTACGCTCATGCAGGGCAGGGAGCCATTCTGGTTTCCCCGAAACTGTCAACCAATTCAACCGACAACATCGTTAGATTCTGGATATATCGAACAAACAACATTTACTATCGTGCCGACAAAATAAATGTTTACTTCAACGACACCCCGGACTTGGAGTCAGCCTCACTGCTTGGTTCTGTTCACAGAGTTATCTCATTGGAACCTGTCGAGGATCACGATGACTGGTTTGAATATTCATATTCATTTGACAGTGAATACGATAATGGTTATATCATTTTCGAAGCGTACAGCGACTATGGATGGAATATGTACCTTGACGACATCTTCATCAGCAATTCAAGTTCCGATAACAATCCTCCGGAAGTGATTTCATTATCAGGCAATCATACATACGCCGATGTTGACATGAACCTTGTATTGTGTGCCCGCGATGCATCAGACATGCCTGAAGAGCTGACAGCAACATATAACATAAACGGTACTGCCTACAACTTGGCTTTTGTCAGCAGCAAGAACAATCGCGGCGATCACTACTATACCGCTACAATTCCTGCCCAACCCAACCATACATCCGGCACTATGACTGTAAACTTGGTGGATATAAACGGCAACAGCGCAGTTTCCGACCCGATGGATTTATCATGGGACTGGCAGGCACCCCTATTGGAAGAAGGCTTTGAGGGCGAGACATTCCCACCTGAAGGATGGACACGCGAGGGTATGCCACTGACATGGATGCAATGGTCACGCTGGGGCACTATCATATATGACGACAGCGATGAAAACGAATTCATAGTAACTCCTCCTGAAGGCACAAAACAGGCTTGTCTCGAATGGGATTTTCAGGAAAACCCACAAGACGAACATCTAATCACCCCACTGATACCAATCACACGTCCTACTGAACTGCAGTTTGAAACATTCGTACAACTCGGCACAATATACTACGACCATTTTGAAGTACGGGTTTTCAACAGCAATGACAACTCATGGACAGTTCTTTGGGATGCATATTACCTTCCTGAAGGAATCAATATGTATGAGGAAACAGTACACATTAACCTGTCGCAGTTCATCGGCAGTTCCGTCAAAATCGACTGGCGCGGCTACAATTCATTGGGTACAAACCTTTGGTATTCATGGTTTATCGATAATGTCAAAGTCATTCCTACCGACACCATTCAAAGTGGAACACCTGTTCTGAATCTGGCAAGTCTTACCGCTGACACAACCGTCAACATGAATTCCGATGCAGCACTTCGCTTCATGGTTTCCAACACCGGCGATGGTGATGACCAAATTGTATTCGCTCAAACAGAAAGCGAAATATCAGGTACGTTCTTCATTGATGGAACTCCGACCAATACTCTTAATCTTCCTGCCGGACAGACAAAGGAAGGCTATCTTCTCGTCGCCATCCCCGCCGAAGGTTTCGACAACCAACAAACCCTATCCTTCACAGTATCAGCCACTTCTCAAATCACTCAAGATGTCAAGAATGTGAATTTCAATGTAACTGTGATTAATCCAGCATTCCTTATCGGCGATGCCAACGGTGACGGTGCTGTTGATATAAGCGACATTACAACAGTTATATATTACATTTTCAATGGTTCCGCCCCGCAGTTCATTTTCGACAATGCAGATGCCAACCATGACGGCATAATAAATGTGACAGATGTCATGGCGATAATAACTATTATAATGGGAAACAAAAGCTAAATTTGTTCTTTTGCAGGTTTTGGTTTGTAAAAGAACAAGAAGTAAACTCCGAGAAGAATAAACGGAATCGACAGCAACTGACCCATATTCAGGACCATATTGGTTTCAAAGTCAACCTGTGGATTCTTTATGAACTCAATGAAGAATCTGAAGACAAACACCAACACCAGGAACAATCCGGCAAGGAATCCTGTACGCAATTTTGTGCCTTTTTTCTGATAGAGACAAAAGAGAAGCACAAATATAAGCAGATATGCCAACGATTCGTACAACTGTGTCGGATGCTTAGGCACAGTTTCACCGTTTCTTACAAATATCACGCCCCACGGCAATGTGGTCTCAATACCGTAAATCTCTGAATTAAAGAAATTTCCGAGTCGAATAAAAGAACCGGCAAGTGCAACTCCTATAGCAAGTCTGTCAAGAAACCACACCCAATTGAAATCGTACTTTCTGGAAAGGATATAAACAGTAATCGGCAAAGCAACAGCTGCTCCATGACTTGCAAGACCGCCCTTCCACGTTTTGAGTATTTCCAAAGGATTACTCAAATAATAATCGGGTTCATAAAACAGGCAATGGCCTAATCTTGCTCCCACTATCAGGGCAACTAATAACCATATAACCACCTTATTTAAGACATCTTCGGCTCTGCCCTCTTTTTTCCAGGCATAACTTACAATAAGATAGCAAAGATATACGCCCAATGCAAAGCACACACCGTACCATGCAATATATAAGTTTGAATTAGGAAATATCCTCGGTTCAAAATTCCATACTATGTAATTCAACATACAAACAATTTTTTCACAAAGATATATTTTTTTCAAGAAATGATATGGACATTTCATGTTTTTTGGCATTAATGGATATGAACGAAGAAATATTATACATGATTGCGTTAACGCAAGTGCCGAATATCGGCATCGTAAACGCTAAAAAGCTCATAGAATACTGCGGCAGTGCAAGAAACGTATTCCTTGAGAAAAAGAAGATATTGTCGAAAATTCACGGAATCGGTGACAGTATTATCGACTCTCTCAATTCCAAGAAGCCTTTGGAAGTAGCTGAAAAAGAAATCGAATATGCCACTAACAATTCCATCAGAATAGTTTCGTATATGGACACCAACTACCCTAAAAGGTTAAAATCGTGCCACGACTCACCTATAGTACTGTACATCAAGGGAAACGTACTTCCGCGGAAAGAGAAGATGCTGGCAGTGGTAGGCACACGCAATGCAACGGAGTATGGTCGCAAGGCATGCAACAAAATCATAAGTGAGTTGAAAGACCTTGATGCCGGCATAGTCAGTGGACTCGCATACGGCATAGACACTTGCGCACATACCGCAGCGTTGTCGGAAGGTCTGTCAACCTTTGCAGTACTTGGAACGGGATTCAAGACGATTTATCCATATACCAACCTTCATCTGGCTCAAGAAATAGCGGATACCGGCAGCCTCATCACTGAATTCCTGTCCGACACAAAACCTGACCGCGAAAACTTCCCTAAAAGAAACCGAATCATCGCTGGAATTTCAGACGCCGTACTTGTAATTGAAGCGTCTGACAAAGGAGGTGCACTGATTACCGCAAATATCGCAAATTCCTATAACAGGGAAGTCTTTGCAATTCCAGGCAGAATAAATGACCTTTTTTCTGTTGGATGCAACAATCTTATTTACAGCAATAAAGCATTAATTACAACTTCCGCATCAGACATTATCAACAGTCTGAACTGGGACACAGACACAAAAACAAAAAAGGCAACAAATATTTCTAACCTCAACCCCACCCAGCAGGCAATCTATTCTCTAATATCGGAAAACGGAACCTGCAATGTGGATTTCATAGCAAAAAAAATCAACATAGCCATCAATAAACTTTCATTTGAACTCCTTGATATGGAACTCAACGGACTGATAAGCTGTCTTCCAGGCAAAAATTATGACTGTATTTGATAAATCAACTCATTTTGCTACCTTTGCAATTGTTATTATTCTTTACATATCATGAAGCATATTTGTTCTGTCGCAACAGTCCAGTTCGCACCTGTTTACGATGAAATAGCCCAAAATTTCCAGCAAATTGAATCACTTGTCAAAGACCTTGATGATGACATAGTCGTTTTGCCTGAACTGTGTACGACAGGCTACTCTTTTCTCAACACAAAAGAGGTCGAGGGTTTGGCGCTTACAGCAGAAGAATTTGCAGATTTTCTGGGCGACTACTCAGTGAAAAACAATAATGTGATTATTGCCGGATTTGCTGAAAAAGATGAAGACAGATTTTACAACTCCGCTATTGCATTAATGCCTGACAAGTCATACATTGTTTATCGCAAAACACATCTGTTCTATAAGGAAAAAATTTGCTTTTCGTATGGTGATACAGGATTTTTCGTTTTCAACCATCCGAACCTGAACTGCAGAATAGGTATGATGATATGTTACGACTGGCGGTTTCCTGAAAGCGCAAGGACACTGGCTTTGAAAGGAGCCGACATAATAACATGTTCAGCCAATCTGGTCACGCCATATTGGGAAACGGGCCTGAAATCGCGTGCACTGGAAAACAATGTCTTTGTTGCCGTTTCAAACAGATATGGCAGTGAATCACGCCAACTTCCTGACGGAACCATGCAAACTCTCACATTCACAGGCAAATCAGTCATTTACGACAATCATGGTATAACATTGCAACAAGCTGCAATCAACGGCGATGCCATAATAAGAGCCACCTTTGACACCAACATCACCAGAAACAAATCATTTGACGAGCTTGATGACATATTCAATGACCGCAGACCAACATTCTACATGAATGAATAACCGCTTCTGTTGAACTGACCGTCACAACAGTCGGGACCATAAGATAAACCTAAAACTCGCATTAATTAGCGCAATCATATAATATTTTAAAAGTCGTTTTAACAGTTATTTTTGAAATATTATTAAATTTGCATTTTAAGTATTTCTTTAACAAATAAATCAAATAAAATATAATTAGGGCAAAATGAGAAAAGGCATACTCCAACTCATATTGTTGTTATTGCTATGTATATCAGCATCAGCACAAGACAAGACGTTTACATTCGTCACACGTGACACACTTGACTTGAAACTTGACATCTACGTACCTGACACACCACGCAATGATTCTGCATGTCTTGTATATATTTTCGGAGGCGGTTTTGTCACCGGCGCACGCAATGACAAATATGCCATAGATTTCTGTTCTCAACTTGCAGACGAAGGATTCGTTGTTGCTGCGATAGAATATCGGTTAGGATTCAAAGGACATAAAGTAAAAGGGTATTTGGAGGCTGCCAATGTTTTTGAAAAAGTCATCAACGATGCTTCCGAAGACTGTGCGGCGGCAGTCGCTTTTCTCATAAGACATTCCGATGATTTGCGCATCAACCCTGACAACATTTTTCTTATAGGCTCCAGTGCCGGTGCCATCACCGCTCTCGAAACCGATTATCTGCACGCCAATCACAGCAGCATAACTTCTGACCTGCCGGATGACTTCAGTTTTGCAGGGATAATATCCTTTGCAGGAGGCATATTCACGAGTGATGCACCTGTAGTTTATAAGTATCGTGAGCCGTCACCCACAATGTTTTTACATGGAACAGATGATAAAGTGGTCAATTACAACAAGATACAATTTTTCAAAAAAGGTCTTTTTGGGTCAAACCAACTGGTGAAACGCTTTAAGAAATTCAATTATCAGTATGTATTTCTGCGTTTCGAAGGTAATGCCCACGATGTGGCAATGCTTCCGATAAAATCAGTACCGGAAATCGTATTGTTTGCAGAGCTCTGTCTTAACAAAGACACCAGGAAAAATTTCGATCTCGATGCCACAATTACCATAAAAAACTACAGCAGCGATAAGTGGAAAAAAATTAATTTGAAAAATTTATATTAAAAATTATAATAAATCACATAAATAAAAATCATGAAAAGGTTAAGTCTGATAATTGCTTTAATGTTCTTGACAATCAGTGCTTTTGCACAGTCAGTTACAGTAGCTACTACCGTTTATTACGTCAGTGGGGAGACGGCTGTATTCACTCTCACTGAGGGAAACGATAGTATTTATTTCGATGGTGACAACACTATCATCATCAATGCTGCCAATATGGTCACTGAGATTCCTATTGATGATATCAGAAAAATTCTATTCGAGGAAATCGAACTGAACCCTGTTTTCCAATTAGAAGCTCTTACTCCAGACACTACAGCTTATCTGGGAAGTGACATCACCCTGCGATTCAAGGTCTCTAACGATGGTCTTGTAGAAGATGAAATATCATTAACACAAACTGCCGGAGAAATCATCGGTACTTTCTATGTTGACGATGTTCAAACCACCACACTGACATTGGGTGCAAATCAATCAGTGGAAGGCTATCTGCTCGTTTCCATTCCTGAATCGGGCTATGAAATCGATGAAGCCCTAACATTCGCAATTACTGCAACTTCAGAAGTCACTGGTAACTCTGAAGAAGCTGATTTTGAAATCACTATTATCAATTCTGAATTTCTTCTCGGCGACGCCAATAATGATGGCATTGTCAATATCTCTGATATAGTTGTTGTTATCAACTACATTATGAATGGTTCCGCTTCCCCGTTTGTATTCGAAAAAGCAGACGTCAATGGCGATAGCATCATTAACGTATTGGATATAACAGGTATCGTAAACATTATCTATTCGAGTAAAAGCAATTAATAAAAATGCAGAAAAACAGACAATACAATTCAAAAACTTTTGAAACTATGAGAAGATTATTATTTTCGCTGAGTTGCATTTTTCTCTTCCTTTTTGCGAATGCACAGGATGAAGTCAGATACATATACTTACACAATTCAGGAGACACGCTTGCCAATCAGGCTGTTTCAAATATCAACAGCATAAAATTCGCGAACAAGCCGGCAAGTGCGATATTCACTTTAACCAGTGGGCAATTATCCTACTTGCTGACACAAATCGACAGTCTGACATTCGGTATGGCTAACGTAAGTTCTGATGCCGTCACAATTGATTTTTCAAACAGCAGTGTGACCGTCAACAACCCATATTCCAATGATGGCATTATCATCACAACCGATGGCACTGACGTCACAATCGAAAACAACAGACCCAACACGACATTCTCCCTCAGCGGCAGTTGTTCCAACGGTTCACTTGATTTTACAGGTACAGAGAACATATATCTGATTCTCAATTCGCTTGAATTAACCCATACTTCAGGTCCTGTACTCAAAATTGAAGAAAATGCCGATGCATACATCACTCTTAATGGCACATCAGTGCTGTCAGACGGTTCAAGCGGCAAAAATGCTGCCATTACGGCCGAAGGTTCCCTCTATTTCTACGCAGGTACCGGTGAGGTACAGATTTCCGGTTTAAAGAAACATGCTGTCAAAGTAACTGGTGATATCGCCATTTCATCAGGCACTGTACAGATTACAGAAGCATCAAGCGATGGTCTGCACTTGGACGGCGATTTCACACTGTCGGGAAACGGCAATCTCGTTATTCTTGAAACTTCGGGAGACGGCGTGGACTGCGGAAGCAACATTTACATCAACGGCGGCAATCTCAATCTGACGACATCCGCAGAAGATGTGAAAGGACTGAAAGCAGCTTATAACATCTATTTCAATGGCGGTGAATCGGTCATCACCACTTCCGGTGCTGAAACCAAAGCCATCAAATGCGACAGCGCGATTTACATCAACAACAGCAGTACCGTCCTCACCCTCATTCTCAGCAATACGGGCGTTAACGGCATTTCCTGCGACAGTATCGTTAGCATCACTGGCGGAGACATCACCATCAATTCGACATCTGAAGATGGTAAAGGAATCAAGGCTGACATAGGTGTTATCATTTCAGGCGGTAACATCGAAATCAACCATTCTGGAGACATGTCAAAGGGTATTTCCACAAATGGCTACACCAATATTTCCGGTGGTGTCTTTACCATAACCGCATCTGGGGGGACAGTTCTTGAAGCCTCAGGTTCAGGATACGAGCCTTCATACTGCAGCGGTATCAAAAGTGATGGCGACATAACCATCAGCGGCGGTACTTTCAACATTACACTTCCAACATCAAATAACGGCGGGAAGGCTATCAGTTCCGATGCCAATATCACCATCAGCGATGGTACTTTCACATTGACAACAAACGGTGCAGGCGCCGTATATACCAATCCTAATGGAATTACAGACTCATACACCTGTTCATGTATAAAATGCGACGGCAACTTGACCATCACAGGCGGTAATATTACCTGTACAAGTACGGGATCAGGCGGTAAGGGTATCAAACTCGATGGTGTGGCGACTTTCGGCACTATAGGCGGAAATGATGACGACTTCATCTTAACAATCACCACATCAGGTGAAAGATTTTATGTGTCAGGCAGCGGCTGGAACATGGACTATGCTAATCCAAAAGCCCTGAAATCCGACGGTACTATGACAATTAATAGCGGACACATCTCAAGCAACTGCCTCCAAACACAAAACGAAGGAGGTGAAGCCATTGAATGTGAATCTGTTATGACTATCAATGGCGGCATTATTGAGGCCTTTTCAAACAAGGACGATGGTATGAATCCTAACCAGTTGATTGTCAACGATGGTAAAATTTACACCTGTAGCAACAACGGTGACGGTATAGATGTCAACGGTCCTATGACATATAACGGCGGCATGGTTATAGCTACTGGCTCTGCAATGCCTGAATGCGGTCTTGACTGCGATCAAAACACATTTACGATTACCGGTGGTATAATAATTGGTGCAGGAGGCAGCACCAGTAACCCTACAACAAGCGTATGCACACAACCCACTCTAAAAATTAACACCAGATCAGGCTATGCTATCCAGGTTCTTTCAGGAAGCGATGTAATCTGTACCTACCAATGTCCGACCATCAGCGGCGGCGGCCCAGGCGGTGGCAGAAATTTAGTTTTACTCTTGAGCCATCCTTCCTTCTCAGTAGGTTCTTCCTATACCGTCAAATATGGTGGCACCATCAGTGGTGGCACTTATTGGCACGGATATTACACCGACGCCACCTACTCAGGTGGCCAATCAACCACAGTCACAATATCATCAATGTTAACCAACGTCAACGCAGGCGGTGGCGGCTGGCCGCCATTCTAACCCGTAAATTATTTATATACAGAAAAGCCATAACACTGAATATCAATGTTATGGCTTTTTTATTATTGCTGTCCGTTGGATCGGTAGGGCTGTCACATTGTGGCAGCCGATGTTTGCGAAAATATAGCGTTAATATCTGTTTTTGGAATCAATTAAAATAGTCACTGGGCCATCATTAATCAAGGCGACCTTCATATCAGCACCGAAAATACCTGATTGAACCGTATGCGGCAGAAGCTCGTCCATCTTCTTGAGAAAAGCTTCATATAAAGGAATTGAAATTTCGGGCGGGGCAGCATGTATGTATGACGGTCTGTTACCTTTCTTTGTCGATGCCATCAGGGTGAACTGACTGATAATCAGCACTTCTCCATCAGCATCCAAAATAGAAACATTCATAACCCCATTAGCATCTGGAAAGATTCTAAGATTTACTATCTTATAACTAATCCAATCGATATCCTCTTGAGTGTCAGTCGCTTCAAAGCCAACCAAAATCATCAGGCCCTTGCCTATTTTTCCTTTGACATTTCCATCAATAGTCACGCTGGATTCAATCACCCTCTGTATTACAACTCTCATAATAATTTCTTTTTATCTCTATAATCGACGACATCAAAATATTCATCCTGAAGGATATCAAGATAGTTATTATAGCGTTCCTCCGAGATGAGTCCGTCTTCAACTGCTTGAATCACAGCACATCCTGGTTCATTAATATGCATGCAGTTATTAAACCTGCATCCGGTCTGGAATTTGCGCATTTCAGGAAACCGTTCAGCCACCTCGCTTCTTTCAAATCCGGTAAGTCCGAATTCCTTAATGCCCGGAGTATCTATGATAAATCCGCCGAACGACAAAGCATACATAGTCGCATAAGTCGTAGTATGCATACCCTTTTCATGGACCTGGGAGATATCGCCTATTTTCAGGTTCAGTTCAGGCTGTATGGCATGAATGAATGCTGACTTGCCCACACCGGAATGTCCGGAGACAAGGCAGGTTTTGCCCTTCATTTCATTAATAACGTCATCAAGTCCGATATTTTCCACAACAGAAGTCCTGAAGGTCTTGTACCCTGCATTTTCGTAGATATTCTGCAATTCCTCAAGACGTTGCATATCATCGTCATTGTACAAATCAATCTTGTTGAAGACAAGAGCCGAAGGAATATGATATGCCTCATTACATGTCAGGTATCTGTCGATGAAACCCGATGACGTTCTCGGACGATTGATAGTAACCATTAGAATGCATATATCTATATTTGAAGCAATTATCTGTTCAACTTTAGATAGTTTTGTGGATTTTCTGACAATATAGTTTGAACGTGGAAGTATTTTTGTAATCAATCCGACATTTGCATCTTCAGTATCAACAAACAGCACCCTGTCACCCACTGCTATTGGGTTTGTGGCTTTGATTCCGGAGATTTTAAATTTGCCCTTGAATTTGCAATTTATCTTGCTGCCTGCATCATCAAGAACAGTGTACCAACTGCCCGTTGACTGAATAACCAATCCGGAGTGTTCCAAAGACATATTTTAGAAATCAAAACGTAATCCCAAACTTGGAAGTATCGGCAACTGGTTGGCTCTTTCACCTGTAAAACGGTCAACATAGAAAATGTTGGCTCTGTTATAGACATTGGTGACACCTAATGACACAGACAATTTAGTGTATTTGCCTAAAACGAATGATTTCTTCACATCAAAGTCAAGACGGTGATACTGAGGTAATTTGCCTGAGTTAAGGATATCGGAATAGATAATGCCGAGTTCACCGTTTTCATCGATATAATCATCGTTGATATGGTTGAAGAAAAGTTCTTCGTAAAAGCCTGCCTGTAATGTGAATGGGAATCCGCTGCCGTAATTCCATCTCAAACTCACATCCAAATCATGTTTACTGCCACCGGTCCATGTTACAAGAATATTGATGTTATGACGTCTGTCGAAGTGTGTGGGATAAGTTTGTTCCCCATCGTATCTGTTGACAAACCCCAAAGAATATACAGCCCACACATACCATTGTTTGAATTCATACTTGGCAGTGAAATCAACACCTTTAGCCAAGCCAGTCTCATAGATATAGGTAGGATCAGTTTCATACACCTTATTTCTGTTGAAATTTGTAAGCAATGAGAAATTCTTAAAATATCCTTCAACGTTCAATGTCAGATGTTTAATAGGATCATATTCTATACCTGCAATAACATGCTGGCTCTTCTGAAGCCGGCTTGTAATCAGTCTCCCGTCAAAATACTTTGGAAGTGAGCTTGGACTTGAGAGGAAACCGTAGAAGAGGTTGACGACATCACGATCGGAAGTGGCACTCATAAGGTTCTGGGAATAGATACCTGCTGAAGCTTTAACTCTAACATGGTCGGTAACATTGTATTTAACAGCAATACGTGGTTCGGGACTGAATTCGGCCAAAGAAGCATAATATTGAATTCTCACTCCTACATCAAAGACCCATCTGTTAAGGACATGTTTATAATTCACAAACGCACCAAGTTCCGTTGCAAAGTCATTTTCGCTAATTGTATAACCAAAAGGACTCTTATAGTTGTAGTCTGTAGCAAATCCAACAGCCTCGAGACCATATTTCACAGTATTTTTCCCAATAAAATACGACATGGCCACACATACATTGAAACCATCGATAGAGCTGTTTCTCGGAAGACTGTCGCTGTCGGTCATACCGCTTTTATAGTTTGAATAAGCGACAGTTCCCTCTATCAGAGCTGGTGCATTGCCCGGGATAATCACGAAATTGAAACCTGCTCCATAAGAATTCCAATTATAATCAGCAATACCCTGATAATTAGTCACTTTATCATCAAACCTGAATCCAAAAGCATTAATCATGCTACCATTTTCAGTTGACAGAGAGAGTTTACCATATAAATCCGTAAATGAAAAAGGCAGTCCATAACCATTTCCTGCGTAAGGATAAAAAATTTCAGCAGTTTTATCGAGGTATGAAGTCTTGGCAGACAGCAGATAAGTAAGTGAAGTCGGACTTGTTGACTTAGATTTCTTTAGAGGTCCTTCGAGGAGGAGGTTAGCTCCGAAGGTACTGGCTTCAATTTTGCCGGAAGTTCTGTTTTTATTTCCGTTCTTGGTTTTGATATCCATAATGGAAGAGACTCTTCCGCCGAATTCAGCGCCAAAACCGCCTGAATAGACATCAATGCTACGCAGTATATCGGTATCAAAAACTGAGAAAAGACCAATTGAATGGAATGGGTTATATATCACCATACCGTCCATAAGCACCTTGTTCTGCACTGGAGAACCGCCGCGAATATAAAGTTGACCGCCCTGATCCCCTGTGAAGATGACGCCTGGAAGTACCTGAAGATATTGTGCAATATCGGTCTGTCCGCCCACGGTAGGTATTTTTTCTATCTGCTTTGGGGTGACGGTGACAACAGCAGTCTTGACTTCCGTCCTATAAGTCTCCTGCTCGGCAGAGACATCGACAGCATCAAGCTGATAGGCCGATTCATGGACATAGAGTTTGAGGTTTTGAAATTCTCCCGCTTTTACGCTAATGTTTTGTGCGAGTGTATCATATCCGATTGCAGTCACAAGGAGAGTGTAATTTCCTGGTGGAATCTTAGTGATAGTAAAATATCCATTCAAATCGGTTGCACATCCGTAAGTGGTTTTTTGCAGATAAACATTGGTGAATATTAATGGTTCACCATTTTTTTCGTCATAGACGAAACCTCTTACTGTCCCATACTGTGCAAATGAAGTTATGGAACATACCAGAAACAACAAAACTGAGAATATATTTCTTGTCTTCATGCTCAAAATTGTAAAATACAAAAATACACTTTTTTCGTTACTTACGACTTCAATTAATAAGATTTTTTAATCTGAAAAAATTGTAATTATTAAGGTAAAAAGAGTACCTTTGCAAAAAAATAAAATTATTATGGCAAGCAAATTTAATTCAGAAGAATTGATGGCCATGGAAAGCAGATATGGAGCGCACAACTACCATCCGCTTCCAGTAGTATTGGCAAAAGGTTCCGGCGCAAAGGTCTGGGACGTTGAAGGTAAAGAATATTACGATTTCCTTTCAGCTTATTCAGCTGTAAACCAAGGACATTGTCATCCAAAGATTGTTGAAGCCATGTGCGAACAGGCTCATAGGCTCACTTTGAGTTCACGTGCATTTTACAACGACTGTCTTGGTCCGTGGGAAAAATATGTGACTGAATATTTCGGATACGACAAGGTTTTACCTATGAATTCCGGTGCAGAAGCTGACGAGACAGCTCTTAAGCTCGCACGTCGCTGGGGTACCGTTTGCAAGGGCATACCTAACGATGAAGTGCAGATAGTATGCTGCGAAGGCAACTTCCACGGTCGTACCATCACAATCATTACAATGTCAAACGATCCGGATTCATACGCAAACTATGGTCCTCTGACACCTGGTTTCATCCGTATTCCTTACAACGATGCAGATGCTCTGGAAAAGGTATTGGCTGAAAGAGGTGACAAGATTGCGGGTTTCCTCGTTGAACCAATACAGGGTGAAGCCGGCGTTTACGTTCCGGATGACGGTTATCTGAAGAAATGCTATGATATCTGCCACAAATACAACGTTTTGTTCATGGCTGATGAAGTACAGTGCGGTATTGCACGTACAGGCAAAATGCTTGCATGCGACCATGAAGGTGTACGTCCTGACATCCTCATTCTCGGCAAAGCATTGGGTGGCGGCGTAGTTCCTGTTTCAGCAGCACTTGCCGATGACCACATCATGATGAACATCAAACCTGGTGAACACGGCTCAACTTTCGGCGGCAATCCTATAGCAGCCAAGGTCAGTATGGCTGCACTGCAAGTCATTAAAGACGAAAACCTCGTTGAAAAGGCTGCTTACCTGGGCAACATTTTCCGCACTGAAATCGGTAAGATTAGTTCTCCTATGATTGAGAAAGTTCGTGGTAAAGGTCTGCTCAATGCAGTCATCATCCGTCCAAAGGACGGCAAGGAAGCATGGGATGTATGTCTGAAGATGAAGGAAAACGGCGTGCTTGCAAAACCGACGCATCAGCACATCATTCGCTTTGCACCACCTCTCGTAATCACTGAAGACGAACTGAGAGATGCAATTGACAGAATTAAAAAGTCAATTAAATCATTTGAATAAAAAACCAAGATAAAAAAAAGGCGGGTTAACCCGCCTTTTTTAATTTATTTCATAGCAATCGCCTCAACTTCCACCATCACTCCCATCGGCAGTTTCACTACGCCGAAGGCAGCTCGTGCAGGTGGTGCGGCAGTGAAGTATTTTGCATAGACTTCGTTGAATGCCTTGAAATTATCCATATTATCCAACAGACAGTTACACAGTACAACGTTGTCGAAAGTATAACCTGCCTCTGTCAGAATTGCTGAGATGTTTTCCATTACCTGACGTGTCTGGTCGGTAATATTGTCGGCCACTTTTCCTGTTGACGGATCAACAGGAATCTGTCCGGAAATGAAAAGTGTACCATTGTTTTCAATGGCCTGGCTGTAAGGGCCTATTGCCTTTGGAGCCTTTTCGGTATTGATGACCTTTTTCATTACTTGGATTTCTTATAGCCTTCTATAACCATTTTTCCTCTGTAATACAAATCATTGTCAACGAGATAAGCGCGATGATAGCGATGTACTTCGTTTGTTACAGGGCATACTGCCAATGTCGGCATTTCTGCATGATCATGTGATCTTCTTCTATCTCTTCTTGCTGAAGAAAATTTTCGTCTTGGATGTGCCATTTTATTTTAAGTTTAATAATTATTCTTCTTTTAAATTTTTCAATGCTTCCCATCTCGGATCGATGGTGTCGTGCTTCTTATACTGTTCGAGGAACCTCAACTGTTCCGGTGCACAGGTGGAATTGCCGTTTTCATCATCCGGATGTACTTTTCTAACAGGTAAACTCATGATAATCAAATCAAAAAGATTCTGCGAGAGGTCTATTGATTCATCATCAGAGATGTACATGATATTTTCTTCTTCGTTTTCACCCTCTTCGAATTTTACTATGAAAGAATCTGAGGTATTGACATTCAGCTGAAGGTCAGAGAGACATCTGTCGCATTGTGTCACCACAAAACCATTACAGTTCATGGTAACCGTCATCAGCGTCTCCTCCTTCTGAAGTGTGACAGCGACATCGATGCTGCAATTGAGAAAATCATCATAATCGAAATCCTTGAAGAAATCGTTGTTGAGATGAAATTCAAATTCATGCAGACCGAAATCCAATGCTGAATGATGTATTACCGGTTTATTCATAGCATGCAAGCAGGTGAAATATTACAGATATTAAGCGTTTGCAGTTTCACCAGCAGCTTCATCAGCCTCAGGTTCAGCAACTTCTTCAGCAGCCAAGTTACGTGTTGCCTGTATGCAAGCAATAACGGTCCTGTCGGCGTCTTTATACTTGACATTAGGTATGTTAAGGTCTGCTACTCTGAATGGAGTGGTAACGTCAACATTACTGATATTGACATCAATATGATCAGGAATATCTTTCATCAGACCTGATACAGAAATCTTACGCATTTTCTTCTGGAGTTTACCTCCGCGCAAAACGCCCTTGGATGTTCCGACATACTTAAGAGGAATAAGCACTGAGAATGGCTTGTTTTCACTTACTTCATAGAAATCAGCATGTAAAACCTTGTCAGAAACCGGATGGTATTGCAATTCCTGAACGATGGCGGTATGAGGTTCGCCGTCGACAGTCAGGTTAACAAGATAAGTTTCAGGTGTGAAAATAACCTTCGCAATATCCTTTTCCTTAAGCAAGAAATGGAATTCTTTTTCTCCACCATACATTACGCATGGAACCAGACCCTGTTTTCTTACAGCTTTTGCATCTTTTTTCCCTACGCCCTTTCTTAAAGAGCCGCTCAACGAGATACTTTTCATTTTTTGGTAATTTTAATTAAAATTTATTGATAAATATTTTAAAACTCGAACAACGAACTTAACGACTCGTTGTTTTCGATTTTTTTCAAAGCTTCTGCGAACATTTCCGCAGTTGATATCACCTCAATCTTGTCTGACTGCTGACGCAGAGGAATTGAGTCGGTCACATAGACCTTGGTGAACGCCGATTTTTCGATTCTATTGTAGGCATCGCCAGACAGCACCGCATGTGTGGCGAAAGCCCTGACGCTGCGTGCCCCCTCATCAAAGATAAGATTGGCTGCTTTGGTTATTGTACCCGCAGTGTCAATCATATCGTCAAGGAGGATGACATCTTTGCCTTTAACATCTCCAATTAATGACATGGAAGCAATGACGTTCGGTCTTGAGCGCTGTTTGTGGCAGATGGCGAAATCAGTACCGAAAGCCTTTGCGTATGCGGCTGCACGTCTCGTACCACCCGCATCAGGCGATGCGAAAATCATATTTTCAAGGTTCAATGACTTGATAACAGAAACGAAAACCTTGGAAGAATATATGTGATCGACCGGTACATCGAAGAACCCCTGTATCTGGTCGGCATGCAAATCCATGGTTATGAGACGATCTATACCGGCAGCGGTAAGTAAATTGGCTACGAGTTTGGATGCGATTGGAACACGAGGACGATCCTTGCGGTCCTGACGGGCAAAGCCGAAATAAGGGATCACAACAACTATCTTTCCGGCTGAAGCCCTGCGTGCTGCATCAACCATCATCAGCAACTCCATAAGATTGTCTGCCGGTGGCATAGTTGACTGAACCAAATAGACAGAATGTCCTCTGATACTCTCTTCAAAGGATGGCTGAAATTCACCGTCGGAGAACACATTGACAATTACATTGCCCAGTTCCTGCCCGAAGGCCTTTGCAATGCGAGTTCCTATGTCATTGCTCGCTCTTCCTGCGAAAATACTTACTGCATTATTCATAAACTCTACGTGAATTTTTAATTTTCAAAACAAGTTGCAAAAGTACACAAATTTCTTCAATTATCAACCTACTTTATCAATTCTTCGAGTTTTAAAGCTAAATCCTTGCCTGTCAGGTTTTTAGCAATAATAATTCCATTCGGATCAATAAGCACATTCGATGGAATTGCCCTGACAACATACAATGCGGCAGCGGCATTATCCCACCTTAATAGGTCAGAAACATGATGCCATGTGAGTTTGTCATCTTCTATCGCCTTCACCCATTGGTCTTTAGAACTGTCAAGTGAGACACCGACGATATCGAAACCTTTGTCATGGTATTTGTCATACATCTTCACCAAATTAGGATTCTCGATGCGGCAGTATGGACACCATGATGCCCAGAAATCAACGAGGAGATATCCCTTACCTGCAAAATCCGATAATCTGACAGGATTATCTTCAACATCATTCATGGTGAAATCAACGAATGGCTGTCCTATGTCAACTTTCTTCATTTTTTCTATATATGAATTCAAATCCTTATAATACGATGTTTTGACAGCATCGTTGCCAAATGAACCGCAATACGACGCCAATTCGTCAGCATTGTAGTAAAACATGTTTGAATAAAGGAGATAAGGAGCCACAACACTGTTCGGATTTCCAGACACATACTTGTCAACGAGGTTCTTATACATCTTCTCGGTGAGGGCAAGCTGCTCACTGTACATGTCAGCCTTGTCAGTATCGCCCGACATTTTGGCCTCCTTAAACTTTGCCATTATCGAATCTTCCTCTTCCTCAACTTTGTTGTACTCATTTTTGTAGCTGACATACAAGTCGTTGATGGGACTTCCTATAACTTTTAGAGTGGATTGTTCCTGTCTGCTACCCTCAATGGTGAGGTCGGCATTTTCTATAAAGAAGGAATAAAAACGTAAAGTATCCTTATCGGCAAGGAAAACCTGCTTTGGTTCCGGCACAGAACCGTTAAATTTGAATTTTCCATTGATCACATCAGTTTCCGCAATGGGAACATAAGTCTTGTTGATTCTTTCCACAAGAAAGATTTTCCCATCTTCCAAATCTTGGATATTGCCCTTTAAAGAATAAGTATTCTCCGTTTTGTTCCCGCATGAGACAAACAATCCCAGACAAACCGACACAAAAACCAATACCAAATTGCACTTTTTCATGTTATTGTTCATTTTAAATTAATCTTCAATATTATCATCATTATCGATATCATCTTCAATATCAGATATATCTTTATCATCTTTTGCTTTGTTTCCAGCAACTGAAATCACTATTTCACCCTTGATGTTCTTATTGCTGAAATATGCATAAAGTTCACCGAGAGTACCACGTTTATGCTCCTCATGAATTTTGCTGATTTCACGTGAAACGCAGGCCATTCTGTCCTTTCCGAGTGTGTCCTTCAGATTCAGAAGGGTTTTAAGAAGACGGAAAGGTGACTCATAAATCACAAATGTATATTCATGATTTTTCAACTGTTCCATTTTTGATGCTCTGCCTTTCTTACGTGGCAGGAAACCTTCAAAGATAAACTTCTCACACGACAAGCCAGAACTGACCAAAGCAGGAATTACAGCAGTTGGTCCGGGCAGACATTCCACTTCGATTCCAGCCTTTGCGCACTCCCTCACGAGCATGAATCCAGGGTCGGAAATCCCAGGGGTTCCTGCATCGGTAATCAAACACACGGAATCCAAAGTCGCAATCTTGCACAGGGTGTTGAACAATACCGAATGTTCGTTGAACTGATGATACGGCTGCAGTTTTGTCTCAATGCCGTAATGTCTCAGCAGATTTGACGAAGTACGAGTATCCTCGGCAAGTATCAGGTCGGCCTCCTTGAGCAGTCGTACGGCTCTGTAAGTGATATCTTCCAGATTGCCTATTGGTGTAGGAACTATAAACAGTTTGGACATTATTCAAATCTTCGTTCTATTATCGACACGAATTTGGTACAAATATCGCTATCCTCGTCCCAATTATACTTATGGGCAAGATGCTGGATGAATATTATCGCGTCATTGTGCGAAGTCATGCTGTTGAATTTTTCGATGGATTCATTGTAAGCGCTGACTTCATTATCAAACAATGCTCTGATAAACAAAAACTTATCACTTATATCAATTGCGGATTTCAAATCATCAAGCCGGGCATGTGAAATCTTGTCGGCAATTGTTGGCTGTTCTTGAAAGACATTGTTTTTAGCATCTTCCGGTTCTCCAGTTTCTTCAATTTCAATCTCCTCCACCACATTGGCCTCGACATCTTCAACGGTTTCAGGATTTTCTTCCATTTCATCATGTTCGATGACTTCCTGAGCACTTATCTCAACTATCCCTTCGTTCTCATGTATCGGGACATCGACCACTATTTCTTCCATATTCACATCGTTGACAATCGTAGTAGGATCATCCTTAGGTTCTTCCGGCTCTTGAGTGTCATCAGACTGCTCATGGGTTTCCTCACAAGCCGCTTCTGTTGTGTCACTGACAACATTATCGGCAGACTCCTCAGCAGGAGATTCAGGTCCATCACTGACATTGTCTTCATCTTCGGATTCATCCGGAGGGTAATTATAAAAGAGTTCTTTTTCCTCAGCGACCACTTCATCATAAAGATTCAACAAATGGTCTTTCAAGTTCTGAACATCATTGATAGAAACTTCTGGATCATTTAACACACAGTCTATCAATGTATTAACATTTTCAAGATGATATTTAAGTGAACGTCTTCTTTCCATTTTGTTCAAATAATTAATTCAAAGTATTTACTTTGCGAAAGTATAAATTTTCTAACTTTGCAGAAAATTAAAATATTATAATTTTCACGTTAAATCAATGTTTTACGAAAATCATCATAATAGCAAGTATGGTCACGGTTGGATAGAGGTTATCTGCGGGTCGATGTTTTCCGGGAAAACTGAAGAGTTGATACGCAGGCTGAAACGCGCGAAGTTTGCCAAACAGCGTGTTGAGATATACAAGCCAAAAGTTGACACGAGATATGACGAAACCGATGTCGTTTCACACGACTCCAACAGCATCAGATCAATACCTGTTGAGACTGCAAGCGAAATACTTTTTTATGCCAATGAAGTTGATGTGATAGGCATCGATGAGGCACAATTCTTCGACATGGAGCTTGTAAATGTTTGCAACACCTTGGCCGACAGAGGTATAAGAGTTATAGCCGCAGGGTTGGACATGGACTATCAGAGAAATCCCTTCGGGCCTATGCCTGGGCTGATGGCTTCCGCCGAATATGTGGATAAAGTCCATGCAATATGTGTGAGATGCGGTGACCTTGCACAATATTCACATCGTACAAGTTCCGAGACACGGCAGGTTGTACTCGGAGAGACCAACAATTACGAACCATTATGCAGAGCCTGTTACCTTGAGGCACAAAAAGAACGGAAAGAAAATGAAAAATAAAACAGATAAGACTGGCGAAAAGAGCACCAACACCCCGCTGATGAGGCAATATTTCTCGGTAAAGGCGAAATATCCGAATGCCATGCTGCTTTTCAGGGTAGGCGACTTTTATGAGACTTACAGCGATGATGCCGTCTCAGCCTCGGAAATATTAGGAATCGTACTTACACACAAATCCAACGGCGGTTCACCTTCAGTGGAAATGGCGGGATTTCCTTATCATGCCCTCGATGTTTATTTGCCGAAACTCGTGAAAGCAGGTTTTAAAGTCGCAATATGCGATCAACTTGAAGACCCAAAACTAACTAAGACTATCGTCAAACGCGATGTGACCGAACTGGTGACGCCTGGAGTATCATACAACGACAAAACTTTTGACCAGAACTCCAACAATTTCCTTGCCTGTGTGCATCTCACCAGCGGCAACTCGCACGGCATAGCACTGCTCGATGTTTCCACAGGCGAATTTTTCACATCACAGGGTGACAGGCAATACATCGACAAAATACTCCAAAGCTTCCGTCCAAACGAGGTCATCGTGCAGAAAAAGATGAAGCAGAGCTTTACGGAATATTTCGGCAACAAGATATATCTCACGACATTCGATGACTGGGTTTTCACATACGAGTTTGGCTACGAAGAACTTACAAAGCATTTTCAGACAAACACTCTTAAAGGGTTCGGCATTGAGGACATGCAAGACGCAATCATTGCAGCCGGAGGAATAATCCATTACCTTTATGAAACCAATCACGACAAAACTGACCATATCACATCAATATCGCGCCTCGATGAGGACAAATACGTATGGCTCGACAGATTCACCATAAACAGCCTTGAGCTTATCTCCACTCCAAACGAAAATGCGAAGACACTGCTCGACATCATCGACAAGACCGTGTCTCCGCCCGGAAGCCGTCTCATGCGTCGCTGGGTGGTGATGCCACTCAACAATATCGAAAAAATCAACGAAAGATTAGACATTGTTGACTATTTCACACATAATGAGGAAAATGAATACGTTTTACGCGACAACATCAAGGCCGTAGGCGACATAGAAAGAATTGCCGGCAAGATTGCCACAGGAAGAATAAACCCTCGCGAAATAGTACATCTCAAAGATGCTCTCAACGCCCTGAAACCAATCAAGGACCTTTGTTTCAATTCAGGTGTAGTTTCTCTTGTAAAATTGTCGGAGAAAATTGATGTGTGTCAGGAAGTCATCGACATGATTCAAACCCGTGTTAAAGACGACCCGTCAACGCTCATTGAGAAATGCGGTGTCATAAGAGATGGTTTCAACAGCGACCTTGATGACCTACGCCATCTCACAACCTCAAGCAAAGACTATCTCACTGCCATCCAGAAACGCGAAATGGCAAGGACAGGTATTTCTTCTCTAAAAATAGGTTTCAACAACGTTTTCGGCTACTATCTGGAAGTCACTAATACGCATAAGGAGAAAGTGCCGGAAGACTGGGTACGCAAACAGACACTTGTCAACTCAGAACGCTATATCACCCAAGAGCTCAAGGACTTAGAGAGCAAGATACTTTCAGCTGAAAGTAAAATCTCCGAAATAGAGCAGCGCCTGTACATCGAACTGATACGGGACCTTGCAGTATATATAAAACCGCTGCAGCAAGACAGCTATGTGGTCTCACATCTCGACTGTCTGCTGAGTTTTGCCATTATTGCCGCCGAAAACGGTTATACCCGTCCTGAAATCAACGACTCAATGGAGATAAAGATTTCCGACGGACGTCATCCTGTGATTGAAAGGATGATGCCTCAAGGCGAAAGCTACATTGCTAATGACATCTTCCTTGATGCTGTGAGCCAGCAGATTATGATGATTACAGGCCCCAACATGTCCGGAAAGTCAGCTCTGCTACGACAGACTGCACTGATAGTGATAATGGCTCAGATGGGTTCATTCGTTCCAGCCAAATCAGCTGTTCTCGGACTCACCGACAAAATCTTCACAAGAGTCGGAGCATCCGACAACATTTCATCGGGTGAATCGACTTTCATGGTCGAAATGAATGAAACGGCAAGCATACTCAACAACCTTTCGAACCGCAGCCTCATCTTGTTGGACGAAATCGGCCGTGGCACCAGCACCTACGATGGAATCTCCATCGCATGGGCTATTGCCGAATATATCCACGACAACCTGAATTTCCGTCCCAAAGTGCTGTTTGCCACACATTATCATGAACTTAACGAAATGGCAAGTACAAAGAAACGAATAAAGAACTATCATGTAACCGTGAGGGAAGTAAACAACAAAATACTGTTCTTGCGCAAGTTGGCAAAAGGCGGCACTGAACATAGTTTCGGCATACATGTGGCGAAGATGGCCGGCATGCCAGCAAAAGTCATAAACCGCGCCAACGAAATCCTGCACGAACTGGAGGAATCACAGAGGCAAAGTCTTCAGGACAACAAGGAAAAAGGCAGCAAAAACCACCCTACAGTCAATCCGATGCAGATAAGCCTCATCCAAATGGAAGACCCTCTGCTCTCTCAAATTAAAAACGAAATCCTCAACATTGACATCAATTCGCTCACGCCTATCGAAGCGCTCATGAAACTTAACGAAATAAAGAAAGTATTAATAAAATTCTAACATAATGAAAAAGAACATTTTATCATTTTTTCTAATCGCCTTGTGCGTATATGCCGCAGCACAGTCACCACAGAAGCTGATAAACATAGTTGACGATGACAAATATCAGGGCTATGATTACGTCACCATCTATGACAGCACAAATGTGTTTATGGAAGAAAGCGGTCTCAGCCATGTCAACATGCACAAGCTTGTAAAGATGCTTTCCTTTAAAGGATGCAGAGACAACAACGTTGTCAAGATTGACTACGACCCGCTGTCGGCTTACGTGGAAATCAAGGACGTCACCATCTATCGTCACGACGGTACCGTTGAGAAAGTAACGAATCCAGAGCTTGACTACGTTGCGCCTGCAAGAATGATTTATTGGAATGCAAGCCAGAAAATGGTGGAAATAGGCCATCTCGACATCGGCGATGCCATTGAAATTCAGATGTATAAAAAAGGATACACATACGCCTTGCTGCAAGGCGACGATGATTCGAAATATATTCCGCCAATGAGAGGTCACTACTACGACATCGTTGAGTTTTACAGCGACCAGCCGATTATTAAGAAAGTATATGAGGTAAGTGTCCTCAAATCGAAAGAGCTGCAGTACAAAGTCTATAACGGAGAGGTAAGCACAGCTGTACTGAACAAAGGCGACCGCATGATGTACTCTTTCGAGAAAAGCAACATCATGCCGGTCAGAATGCCGAGCCGTTCTGTTGCCAAGAGCGATGTGCTCACCAAACTGCTGCTTTCCACAAGTCCGGACTGGTATGCAAAATCGCTGTGGTTTTACGGCGTAAATGAAGACTACGGCAGTTTCAATCCGACTCCAGAACTGCAGGCAAAAGTCAACGAACTGCTAAAACCGGCCAAAAGCGAGCTTGATTCAATAAGCATTCTCACTCACTGGGTAGCCGACAACATGCGATATTCCGGATTGACCATGGGACCAGGCGAAGGCTATACACTTCATAATGCCAAGATGAACTTTACCGACCGTTGCGGTGTTTGTAAAGACAAGGCAAGTCTGCTTATAGCCATGCTCAGGGCTGCCGGTTTCGAATCATATCCTGCAATGACAATGGCAGGCTCACGAATTGACCGGATTCCCGCCGACCAGTTCAACCATAGTGTAACTATCGTAAAAAGACGTAACGGCGAATACCAACTGCTTGACCCGACATGGGTTCCCGATGTAAGGGAACTGTGGTCCAGTGCCGAACAACAACAAAACTACCTGATGGGAGTTCCTGAAGGTGCCGACCTCAGTGAAACACCCATCTCCCCTTCATCAAACCATTATGTGAAAATTTACGGCAAGTCTGATTTGAAGGATGACGGCACTCTCACAGGCGAATTCTCAATCACGGCGGAAGGCCAATCCGATGCCTCCGTCAGAGGCGTATTCTATGGCAGATACAGCGACTGGGATAATGCTGTAAGAGCCGAACTCATCAGAGTTGCACCACGCGCTGTCATCACTTCCGTAAATTATACCGACAACGATAAATATCTCGAAAGACCAGTATTGATAACCTACAAATATCAGATTCCCAATTACGCAACGGTTACAGATGAAGAAATAATCTTCACCCCGCTGCTCGCAAAAGGCGTATTCAACAGAGCCATGTCTCATGTGTATTTCGACACGTCAATCGAAACGAGAGATTATCCTTTCACCGACAGATGCTCACGTCTCGTGGAGGTAAATGAAACCGTCACACTGCCAAAATATTCGAAAGTTGCCTATTGCCCGGAAGAAAAGTCCGTTTCATCAGAATACATCAACTATGATGGCAAATATGACATCAACAAACGCACTCTTAAATTTGAGCAGACCGTTGACCTCGGCAAACGTATCTATGATGCCGACGAATGGCCTGATTTCCGCAGTGCAGTAAACTATCAGAGAGCTTTCTCTAAAGATAACATCATCATCCTCAAATAACAAACAAACACTACCATCATGAGATATAAAACACTATTTATCAGCATATTAGTAATAATGGCTTTCCACTGCTTCGCACAGACAAAAAAGGACCATGCTACATACAACAAAATATCAAGAGAATATGTCATAAACGATGACGGCAGCCTCGATTACACATACAAAATGGATTTGAAACTCCTGTCAAGACGTTCCTGGAACGATGACTTCGGAGAAACATTCATAATATACAATCCTGAATTTCAGACAATAAAAGTCAATGAAGGATATACTCAGAGGGCAGACGGCACGAAAGTATATCTTCCCGACAACGCCATCACAAACAGCCTTCCTTTTTCCTGCACCGACTGTGAAAGATACAACGGAATGAAGGAAATGGTGATTTCACATACCGCCCTCGAAATGAACTGCATCATACATCTTGATTACACCATACATTCCGAGGCAGCCTTCATCAAGGAATTCATGGAGAACATCGACTTTGTGCAGTATTGTCCTGTTACGGAATATATCGTCACTGTCAAAACACCGAAAAACATCACCCTCAAAAACAGAATGCTGAACCTGCGTCTCGCACCGACAACCAGCACCGAAGGAAACAAGAATGTTTTTACTTGGAGACTTACCAATGTGATGCAGTCGTCAAACGAATCCTACATGCCTGCCGACATGGTATATCCGGAACTCATACTTTCGACTTTCAATGACATGTCACACGCTTACTTTGCATTCGTAAATCAGGAAGCCTTCCGCAACTACAATCTTCCGGAAAGCAGCGAGATAATCGCCTCCATCACGAAAAAAGACAATAAGCCATACGACAACATCATTGCTATCAGAGATTATGTTGCAGATGCAATTCATTTAAACAATTTCAACCAGAAATACACTGATTATCAAGCATCTTCAGCATCCAAAACATGGCATTCGGCTTGCGGCACCGAACTTGACAAAGCCATCCTTCTCACTGCAATGCTCCGAAATGCCGGATATGAAGCCATACCTGTAGCCCTCATAAAAGAGCGTTATCACAGCGATGAAGTCGCCTGTCTTGACCTAATATCACATTACGCCGTCCGCACAAGAATCGATGACAAGGATTTCTATCTGTCCCCAACTGAGAAGAACAACAGCTCGCTCGAATACACCTACGGCGGCTATATGGCTTACTATCTCGACTCAAGCATTGACCATTTCATAGCAACGTACCTCGGTCCAGTTGACAACAAAGTCAGCCTCAAAGGAGACATCATAATAAAAGACAATGGCACTGCCAATGAGCAAATTGGCTACAACATCACAACCGCAGGTCTGCCCTACTATGAAATCAACAATAACAACAACAGACTGTCGCAATATGTAACCAACACAAAGGGTGAAATCACCTGCAGGAAAGTTGACTTCACGAATGCTGAATTCACAGTAAATGCCGAGGAAGTGAAGATGGGACAGATTGGAGAATCAGGGTACTACACCTTGAGTCTTCCAGCCGCAAGCAATACTTTCAATGTGAATCCGGCTTATCTTAATGAAAAGCGTGAACATCCTATCAGGTGCAAAAAAGCCGATGAGACTTATACATACACCATCACTTTACCAAAAGGCTGGAAACCAGTGACAAATAATGTTCACAAAAGCTATGGGAGTTCTTTCGGCAAAATGGACATCGACATCAAAGTGAACGGTAATACGATTACAGTCATTAGATCGCTGAAGGTCATGCAAGAAACCATCGAAGTCAGTCAGTACAAGGATTTTCGTGCCATGATGAACGACTGGACAGATGATGCGTGGAGAAAAATCATTGTCAAGTCAATTCAGAATTAAAGTAAACAATATTCAATGGGTATTGGTAATGAATAGTTTTCTTGAGGACATGTTCTGTTTTGCGATACATTGTTTTAAAACAGTATTATTTATTGCTTTAACAGTGTTGCTTGCATCGTGCATGGAATCGGGCAATGACACTATTTTGGTCAATGATCCGCAAAACATCATATCCATTACAGAATATATGCCTAAAGATTTGCGTGACTATTTCGGAGAAGAAAATGTCAATTTCGGAGACCATCCTCCAAAAATCGATTATTCATTCTCATCCAAACACAAATATGTCTCCACCAATCTCACCACCCCGAATGCTCCTCAACCGGGACAAATTTCACCGGTCATACGTTATCATAAGTTTCATAATCAGTATCTTGCGATAGCAGATTATGTTGCAACGACATCTGAGCAGATGCCTTCCAACCATTATGATTCAGTATCACCTGTATATATAATAGGTCATGATTCACTTTTCACTGCATATTACCAAGAAGAATCACATGCAGCAGGCAGGCCCACATGGGCAGTCATAATTTCAGGTAAGATAACCGACAGTGGAATAAGCAATTACAGATATGGGTATCAAATAATGAGATATGCTGAATCGCCTGTCCCAGAAAATGTATATCCTGTAAACAGCATATTTGTTTTTGAAGATGAAAACGGATTGGCAGAATACACTGACTGGTAAGAACATCAAAAGTTGTCGTTTGCCGATACGCACACTGATATGTGCAATTTTATCAGCCATATCGCTGTCTGCAGCATGTCAGGGTTATAGGTACCAGGATAAGGCTTTGAAATTCAATATTGGGATTAAATGTGGGGCTTTGTATTCAGACATGTTATACAGTGCTTTGACTACGGCAACAAGCATCGGAAACATTGCACCTGCAGTCGGTGCCACGACCGAGCTGCACATATATGATATTGTTTCAATAGGAATTGATGCATTATACACCCAATTGGGCACCAACAAGCATTTTTATGTGGACTATCTCACAAGTTACAGCAATATCGGCACTTCACACATAGAATACCATCTAAAATCAAATGCCATCAATTTCCGAATACCAGTTTCATTTTATTTTAGCGACCTCTACAGCCACTCGACATGGTTGAAAACGTATCTTACCGCAGCACCGGATTTTTTCTACACTCTGAACGGCAACATAGACTGGAAATGGACCCATCTTGATGACAATTCAGTTGTTGATAAAAAATCGCTGAAATTGAGCTCGGCAAACATGAGACCATTGAACTACGGGATTATGGGAGGTATTGGAGTTTGGGCAAGATATGAAATTGGGACATCCAATGTGATTTCCAAGTTGGAAGCAGTTTATCATTATGGTTTGAACAATACGTTTTCAGATGCTGAAATCAACAAAGATGTCAAAACATTAGGCTGGGGCGACCTTGAGCATGAAGAGCTTGGCAGTCGTACCTATCGAGGCATAGAAGTCACGCTGACCGTGATGTTTGAACGGAGGAAGCAGTTTCGGGATCCATGTAACAGCTGGTGATTCAGTAACTTACGAATACATTTTAACAGAAATGATTATCAAAACAAAAGGGGCTCCCTGTATAGAGCCCCAAAAAATGTGAGTGATCCGCGGCAGATTTGAACTGTCGACCTCTTGCGTGTGAAGCAAGCGCTCTAAACCAGCTGAGCTAGCGGATCGTCATGTTGTAATAACAATTTGCAAAAATATAAATTTTTCAATTTCAATTGCATCTTTACAAACAATTTTTTTCTCAAAAAGTTTTATGAGGGTTCGGGATGGGAAAAACGAGCAGTTAAACAAATAATAACCTATTATCAGCATTTTTTTGTATTTTTGCATAATTGTTTTGTTTTAATGTAACTGATAACTCAAAAGTATCAAAGTATATGAGAAAAAAGAAAAGAGACTCGGAACCGAGGAGTATGAATCCTCATTTTTGGCTGAGATCTATCATCTATTTGGCGCTGATATTGGTGGCGTTTTTGGTGCCATTGTGCTGTGGAGACTACACAAAAGTCTTCAGTGCATCATGGTTCCAAATGTTGATCTTGACCTTATTCTTGTGTCTAACTATTTCAGTTTGCAACAAATTGACCGACATTTTCAGCCTACGCAAGAATGAAAGCGGCATCACTTGGTGCCAGATCACCATTCTCATAGCCGTTGTGATGTGGGTCATCGGATTCCTTATCGTTTTCGACATCAAAAAAGACTCCCGTTACTTTTTGGCGTTAGGCATAATAGGCACCATGCTGAGCTGGATTTTCCAAGACACCTTGAAAGGTGTGGTGGCGTTCCTTCACGTGCGGCTCAACCATCTGCTGAGCATCGACGACTGGATTCAGGTGCCTAAATACAACGTCGATGGCGAGGTGAAGCGCATCACGCTGACGACCGTTTCCGTTTACAACTGGGACACGACCACGTCGTCCATCCCCACCAGCGTGCTCCATGGCGATCATTTCGTCAACCTCAGAAAAATGTCGGACGGAAGGACCTACGGACGTCTGATGCAGAAGAACTTTATCCTCGACACAAGCCAGTTTCACCCTCTGACGGCAACGGAAGCCGAACGGTTGAGGCAAATGAACGAGTTGAGACGGTTATTGCCCGAAGAGGAGATTCATGAGGGCGTTCCCAACTACAAATTATTCAGGTTGTACTTGTATCACTGGCTGCTGAACAATCCCATTGTCTCGCAGCACCCACGTCTGATTGTGCGTTGGGAGGAACAGAGCGAAGCGGGCTTGCCCCTTCAGGTGTATATCTTCCTTTTAGCAACCGCGTTCTCGGCCTACGATTGGCAACAGACAACCATCACAGAGCAAATTGTGGAAATGTTAGATTGGTTTGGCTTGCGTCTCTATCAAAGTCCGTCGAGTCACGACCTCAACCAATGCCTGGCCCAATTGTCTGACAAAGAATCCACCAACAGAAAGGAGACACAATCATGAGCAAACATATTGTCAAAGAAAAGCCTTTTGAGTATTTGCGGCGGAAAAATGGCGACCCGTTTTCAGTTGATACCATCAACAATTGGTATGTTGCCCACGCCTATGTACTTGAAAAATTGAAAAATGTCACCATTGGGCCAACATCAAAGGAAAACTTGCATGTGGTTGTCATGAGCGACACACCTTTGATGCTGTCCATCGTCAGGCAGACGGCACTAGCAGCCCACTATGCCAATTTCGACGAAAAGTATGCCAACAGAAGCATCATTACCATTGTGAGCCAAAACAAGCAGCTTGTCGAGGAATTGCAGAAAGAAGAATACCTCTGCTACCTTCCGGCATATTGCAAAATTTCGGTCGATGGAGAAGAGCCTACAAACTCTAACTCACACATCGATATCGAGCTGCAAATCGTAAAGGATGGGCAGAAAAGTGTCCAGAATGGGGCAATTGTGATGTCGGAAGACGATGTGAAGGCTTTTCTCGCCACAAAACGCAATGAGGAAATCTACGGCATTGACACCCGCAAAGCCGTTTTGAACCAAAGAATGTATTCCTTAGGTTCGTGGCTTGACAATTTACCCGCAGAAGACATACATTGCGTCAGCCGTTACGCCCTTGCGCTTAGTGTTTTCCAACACAGCCTCTTGCGAGAGCCTTTGACCCAGTTGGTCAATGCGAAGAAATGGGAAAGCGACTTGACCGCAGTAAAAAACGGCTTGTCGAATGTCTTTTGTTCCGACTGCTTTGAATCAAGGCGTAGAGGAGTGATGCAATATGGTGAAAGCCAAGGCATGAAAGCCAACGAAGCCTGGGGCGCTTGCAACGAGGCGCTGTCGAAAAGCGAACACGGACGGTGGGTGGTGGAAAAACTCATCATGGGTTTCCGGCCCGTCAACGAAAGGGAACGCTATCACGACGAGTGTTTGTTGGAGAGCGAAAAGATTCCCTACCGCAGCCAATTGAAGAAGAACCCGCAAGACCCCGCACACATCGACATATGTTCCTACGCCGAACTTCGCCGCATCAATCCCGAGGACTTGAAATACGACAGCTTTTTGATGTTAGCCATCCCGAAAATTCTTGAAAGATTAAAGATATGAACGATTCACCATACATTCCCCACCCTATCGACCTCTCCGACATCGAGCTTCCCGATGGGTTGAAGCAACTCGTTGAGCTGTTGGCTCGCAACGTGCATGAAACCTGGGCGCAAAACCGCCTCAACGAAGGCTGGACCTATGGTCCAGAGCGCAACGACACGCTTAAGCACCACCCTTGCTTAGTCAGCTACGATGAACTGTCGGAGATTGAAAAGGACTACGACCGCAACACTGCTGTGGCCACGCTGAAAACCATCATCAAACTTGGATGGACTATCGAAAAATAGCCCCAAAAACTCGCTAACCTATGAAAAAACTATTACTCTTCTTCGCCACATTGATACTCAGTCTCGTGACGACTGCCCAAACCCAGCAAGGCTATGTGAAGACCAAAGGCCGCATGGTGAACGGCCAACTCGTACCAGGTCAAGGCCTGAAAGGTGCCACCGTTTCCGTCAAGGGACGAACCGCAATATTGGTGAATAACGACAACGGAGCCTTCTCTTTCCCTGTCACCGAAATACAATTCCGCTTGGACTCGGTGAAGAAAAAAGGTTACCAATTGCTGGACATGGATCTCTGCCCACGAACCTACACGCCTTCCAAGAATCCAATCTATATCGTAATGGAAACGCCGGAACAGCAACTGCAAGACAAGCTGACCGCCGAGCGAAAGATTCGCCGCAACCTCCAGAAACAACTGCAAGAGCGCGAAGACGAAATTGAAGACCTGAAAGCACAACAGAAAATCTCCGACGAGGAATACCGCCAAGCCTTGCAACAGCTTTACGCCGACCAAGAAAGCAACGAGCAGCTCATTTCCGACATGGCCAAACGCTATTCCGAATTGGACTACGACCAATTGGACGAGTTCTACCGCCAAGTCTCCTATTGCATTGAGAACGGTGAGTTGGTTAAGGCCGACTCGCTGCTGAACACCAAAGGCGACCTCAGCAAGCAGGTGGAGGAACAGCTGCAGAAAGGCCAAGCCATCCAAGAGCAGGAAGCACAACTTAAGCAAGCGAAGGCGGTTCTCGCCGCCGACCAAGAAGAGCTGGCCCGCCGCTGCTACAGCTATTATGAAACCTTTGCTGCGCAGCATTTGAACGACACGGCAGCGTATTATTTGGAATTGCGGGCAAACTTGGACACCACCAATGTGGAATGGCTAATCGAAGCAGCAGAGTTTGCAAGGGAATACAACGCTGATTATGACAAGGCATTAAATCTCTACCAAAAGGCACTAAGGCAATCCTTAAGCCAACATGATGCAACACGTTTGGATGTGTCGGCTTCATACAACGGAATCGGATTTGTTTATACCGAATTGGGCGAATTTGACAAGGCATTAGAATGTATTAACAACGCCTTGGAAGCATGGAAACAAACACTCATACCAGCCAATTTCACAGTGGCAGAATGCTACAACAACCTCGGAGCTGTATATTTTTATACAAACAAATTGGACGAAGCCCTGGATAACTTTAATATCGCTTTGGAGATTTGGAAGGAAACCCTTGGACCAAATCATTCTCAGGTAGGTCTCGCCTACAATAACGTCGGATATGTGTATTATTGGCAAGACAATTTCGACAAGGCACTGGAATACTTCAACAAGTCATTGGAGCTGAAAAAACCGCTGGGGCAGGACCATCCAGACGTGGCAGTGTCGTACAACAACATCGGACTTGTTTATGTACCTTTACATGAGTATGACAAAGCGCTGGAATATTATCAAAAAGCCACGGAAATCTGGGAGAAATCATACGGGCCCAAGCATCCTCTAACGGCTACCGGCTACAACAACATCGGCACTGTCTATGGCTACATGGGCGATTATGACAAGGCAGTGCAATACCACCAAAAAGCTTTGGAAATCAGCAAGATAGCATATGGATTAGAGCACCCGGAGGTGGCAGAAGTTTACAATAATTTGGGATATTTGTTTTCGATGCAAGGCGAACATGAGAAGGCGTTGGATTATTTGAACAAGGCATTGGAAATCAGAACAAAAACCCTTGACCCTGATCATCCGCAAATAAGAAGTTCTTACTTTAAAATAGGAACTGTTTATTTTGAAATGGGCGAGTTCGACAAGGCTTTGGAATACCTTAACAACGCACTAATAATTTCGGAAAATACATTGGAACCAGATAATGACATCACCCTCCAAATCAAGGAAAAAATCGCCGAAACACAAGCAAAAATTAAAGAACGGGAAAACAAATAAAGCAAAACAAAAAACATGAAAAAAATCATCCTGCTATCCACTATCCTTTTGCTGAGTCTTGCAGCTTATTCCCAAACACAGCAAGGCTATGTGAAGACAAAAGGCCGCATGGTGAACGGCCAACTCGTACCAGGCCAAGGTCTGAAAGGCGCCACCGTCTCCGTCAAGGGACGAACCGCAATATTGGTGAATACCGATGACGGAGCCTTCTCTTTCCCTGTCACCGAAATGCAATTCCGTTTGGACTCGGTGAAGAAAAAAGGCTACCAATTGGTGGACTTGGATCTTTGCCCGCGAACCTACACGCCTTCCAAGAATCCCCTCTATATCGTAATGGAAACGCCGGAACAGCAACTGCAAGACAAGCTGACTGCCGAGCGAAAGATTCGACGCAACCTCCAAAAACAGCTGCAAGAGCGCGAAGACGAAATTGAAGACCTGAAAGCACAACAGAAAATCTCCGACGAGGAATACCGCCAAGCCTTGCAACAGCTTTACGCCGACCAAGAGAGCAACGAACAGCTC
>JAEEGG010001081.1_pt1 | contig 75808 bp, 71 predicted proteins | sample 9134161 | NCBI WGS metagenome assembly JAEEGG01 (sample SAMN16246543, study PRJNA631951) | gut metagenome | biome: gut microbiome; feature: rumen; material: CR-attached | host: Bos | place: Iran: Karaj | collected 2018-10
CCACACCCCTCTTCTTCAGGCCGTGGATCTTCTCGAGCATCCAGTTCTCCGGCGTCACACTCACATATTCAAAGTCACTCAACCATCCCTTCTCAATAAACGATTGAATACTCTCTGCCTGCAACAGCACATCAAATAGATCCGTAAACCCTTCTCCACTCAACCTGTACGGCGTCGCAGTCAGTCCCAAGAACCTGGCCTCTGGCCACTCATCCCACATCCACCTATACGACTCCGCCACCGCATGATGCGCCTCATCGATACTAATCAGTGAATACTTCGTATCACCTAATTCCCCCTTCGCCTTCGCCCTCGCCAGTTTCTGTATACTAGTCACCGTAACACAACTCTGTCCTTCTGTTCTTCTGTCTAAAACCTCCTTGATCTGTTCAATCAACTCGATCCTATGCGCCACCACAAGCACAGAACACTTTTCACTTCTGATGAGCGAGCTCATCAGATACGTTTTCCCCGTCCCCGTCGGCATTTGCACCATTACACTCCTAACGCTCCCCCACGCATCATCAATCCTCCCCAGCATCTCCCGCTGGTAGTCCCTTAATATCGTATTCATATCGTACTACTTTAGAGTTTCAAAAAATTTATGTAATTTGGGAGTAGAATTCCGAATTTACATAAAAAAAGGCCCCGGGGATTAAAAAATCCGTTTATTTCTGGTTTTGAAGTTTCGGGGCCTGTAGAGCCTTATCTCACGACAATGCTATTGATCCAATACCTCATATATGGAATTATTACTCCTATACTCCGGCACAATATGTTTCATCTTACGTACCGTCGCCATATCATCATAACGACGGGAGATAGCAATGAGTTCATCAATCTCCTGACTCACTTCCTGAAAATCATATTCACGAACCTGGGCTATCCGGATCTTCTCATGAAACGACGGCTTCGACTGCTCCATATCATTCATCACCTCCTCATACAGCTTCTCCCCAGGACGAAGCCCCGTATACTCAATCTCCACATGCTTCGCCTTTGACTGCGCAATCATCCTTTTCGCAAGTTCCGCTATCTTCACCGGCTGCCCCATGTCAAAGGCAAATATCTCACCACCTTGACCCTTCACACCTGCTTCCAGCACCAGCAGACACGCCTCAGGTATCAACATGAAATAACGGACAATCTCCGGATCCGTCACCGTCACAGGCCCCCCTTTCCTAATCTGCTCCTTAAACAACGGAATCACTGACCCACTCGACCCCAGCACATTGCCAAATCGCGTGGTGACAAACTGTGTCACCCCCTGCACCTTATTCAGGCTCTGCACGTAGATCTCACAGATACGCTTCGAACACCCCATGACGTTCGTCGGGTTCACCGCCTTGTCCGTCGAGATCATCACGAACTTCTTCACCCCGTACTTCACGGCCAGGTCGGCAATTACTTTCGTCCCGTAAATATTATTCATTACTGCTTCCGACGGATTATTCTCCATCATCGGCACATGCTTATAGGCTGCAGCATGAAACACATAGTCAGGCCTGTAGCTGCTGAAGAGATGCTCCATACTGCTCTCATTACAGATACTCGTCACAATGGTCTCTGCCGCAATGTCGTGATACTGTTTCCACATCATCAGCCTGACGCTGTGCTGAGCTGTCTCAGCCTGATCCACCAGCACCATCTTACCTGGCCGGAACTCAGCAATCTGCTTCACCAGTTCCATGCCGATTGACCCGGCTGCCCCTGTCACCAATACACAGCGGCCCTGCAACTGCTCTCCGACCGACTTTATGTCAATCCTGATCTCCGAACGCCGCAACAGGTCCTCATCGATGCTCTTCGCATGCCTGAGCCAACGTTTCAATATATTCTTCATGTCAATAAGCTCCGATTAATATCCCCTGAGTTGACTGGCCCACTCAGAGTATTCACTTTCATCAAAAGTAACGGTCGCTTTCAGACAACGGTAGTTCTTTACTTTTTCCAGCACTTCCAACTGCTGTTTCAGCAGGTCATAATGCCCCGCATTAATCACCACTACAGGCATTTGCATATCGTCAGAATATTTCGGCGTTACCGCAGTCTCCTTCGACAACAGAAAGGCTGATATCCCATACGTCACATAGAGACCTACCAAGCCATTAAAGTACAAATGAATCCTGTCTCCAGTATTATTCACTTCATTTAATACTATAATATCATTCATGGTTGTCTTCCATTTCTTCAGTACGCGTTTTTATCATTTATAAATATACTCTTGAATGTCAGCCAGATAATACGGATATCCAACCAGATGCTCCAGTGCTCAATGTACCAGATGTCACGCTTAACGCGCCCCTCCATCTGCCATAGCTCTTTCGTCTCCCCTCGATAACCGGTCACTTGCGCCCAACCTGTTACTCCAGGTTTTACAAAGTGACGCACCATATATTTATCTATTAACTGGGAGTACTGCTCCGTATGCGCTAACATGTGGGGTCTGGGGCCTACAATACTCATCCGACCTTGAAGCACATTAAAGAACTGGGGCAACTCGTCAATGTTTGCCTTACGCATAAAATTGCCAAACGGAAACTTCCTCGGGTCATTCTTTGTCGCCTGTAGTTTATCAGCGTCTTTGTTCACATGCATCGAGCGGAACTTATAGCATTTAAACTCCCTACCATCCAAACCCGTCCTCACCTGTTTAAACAAGACAGGTCCTGGACTCTGAATCTTGATGATGAGCCAGACGAATGGGAACATGATAGCTGTCGGAATCAAAGCCAGGAAAGAGAAACCGATGTCAAAGAGGCGCTTGATCGCCCTATTGACTGAGTTCTGTAGCGGATTTTCGTAGGTTGTAAACACCTCCATGTCATCCAGCATCTCGCGCTTCAAGTTCAGACCTAAGGTCTCCACTGATACTGGCACAAAATAGAATCTCACCACATGCTGATCACAATATCTCGAGATCTTTCTGATAGCATCTTTTTCCTTTCTAGAGACACATAGATAGAGTTCATCGCCAAAGTCAATATCCTCTCCTCTACTAATGGCTGTCATCAACTCATCAAACGAGCCAAGTCGTTTCAGTCGTACAGGCTCTTTACCTACTTTATTCTCATGCTCATCCAAATCATCTATCAGCTTTTGCAACTCTTCATCACCATAATAGCCTAACAATCGATAGCCTAGTGTCGGGTCGGTCTTCAGTTTTCTGAAGACACCTACCAACTCTGGGTCAGAGCCCACCAAGGTTACAGTACGTGTATTACGACCAGCCTCACGATAAAGTTTGATAAACCAACGTTCCCACAATCGCTTCAACAGTAGGAGAGCCACAAATACCGTTCCTATCTCCAACAACAGCCAGCCAATCGGTGTATCGTATGCAAAAATCTTTAGCAACAAATAACTCAAAAGCGTCTGAAGCATGGTTAAGCCAACCAACCGCTGAAGGATATCTCCTGCTCCCACTAATCTCAGATGGATAATGGTCGAGAATCGCAATTGGCTCAGCATCAGTGCTATATTATTCACCAGCACGAAGATATTCAGCATCTCCTTATCCCATGCTGCCATCCTCCAGTGCCAGTACGAGAATGCATACAAGATGCCATTAAGGACCATAAAGTCCCCAACCATCACAATCCACTTAATCAGCCTATTAGATTGATTATTCCTAGTCATATCATTATTTGAAGTTTGCTAAAACTCGACTTTTACATCTACGGCATTGCCTGTTAATCCAACAGCAACATTGCGATTTGGGAAAAGTTTGTCACTCAACCACCACGTAAGCTCTGCCGAGCCAAAGCCAAGCGCAACCCCCGCCACAACATCATACCAATGATGATGGTCATTAACTACCCGTTCCACACCTACAGCCGTTGCTGCCGCATAGCCTGCGACGGAGATCCACGGTGAGTCTTTGCGAAACTCTTTATCCAAAGACCTCGCAGCTGCAAACGCCATGGAAGCATGTCCCGACGGGAACGACTTATTATCCGAATGATCCGGCCTTTCTTCATTAACTACAGCTTTCAACGCCGTCTTCCCCACATACGCCACAGCCACACTTGCGACCGTATTCACCGCGAATCGAGGCCAGTTGTGCCCAGTCAAAGGTTGTGAATAAGCCTTCTGCTTATCCTCTAAGTTCCTGTAGAACTTGTTTCTACCAAGATCATATCTAATTCCAAAATCAATATCAAAGAAGCCATTGCTACCCGCAGCTACTTCCATTCCAGTGGTACTTACGCCCATGCCTTCACTCGTCGACATCTGATACGCCACGGAACCAAACAAGCTCAATCTATCTGTTAGCTTGTATGTCTCTTCCAGACCAATGCCCATCAGAGGCGACCCTGAACTTTCAACAAACTGCGTGATGACACCCATCCTCAGAAAGGCTGTAGTATGCCATTTTCTATCTGGTTCATACCCTGCTATGGTGTTCGTCATATTCAACATCACGTCCAGTGCAGCTGTGGCGAGACCACCATGCTTATAATTTTCTTTCGGATCCTCCACTGGTGGCACCCACTCCACGCTATTGTTAGGAATCAGTCCATTCTCCCACTGCACGCGAGCCCTGACAGCAAATTCCGGTGTAAACCACTTACCCATCGCCCCGTTCAGTCCGAATGTCATACCCTTCGGAATCACCTTCGAGAAGTTACACCCATAAGGATTCATCAGGCTCATATCCGCCCCCACCTGCACAAACCAGTTATCCCAAATTCCATTGGTTAACACCCCAGACTTTTCACTGTTCACTTTACACTTTTCACTCCTATTGGCAATGGGGCCCAAGTAAACTTGTGCACCAAGGCCAATAGATAGGTATCCATTCGAATTTGATCCCGTTCCTGTACCACCACTCTCATTACTCCCTACAAATCCGCTACCAGTCATGATATACGCGATATCCCCTATCAGGCTCCACCGATCATTCAATCTATACGTATTCAGCACGCCAATACCAGCCAACAGTGATCCTTTGCTCACACCGAAGTTATAATTCACGCCAATCCTCGGGTACAAGCTCAGATTCCAAGTCCTATCAGCCCGATAGATCCCAAATAGGTTATGTAAATTCACCAGTAGATCACCATACAGAGCAATATATCCACCTTTCTCGCGATTCACACCTGGCTGATCAAACGGCGCCAACCAATTGGCATGGTCATTCTTTAGTAGGGGTAGTTTGTTTTCCCAATTGAACTTTCCACGCACGCCCACCAGCGGCGAAAACCATTTTCCCACAGCCAGGTCTAATCCAAATGACTTACCGTTTGGAAATACCTTCTTCATATCATAGCCGTAAGGATTCTGCAATGTCATGTCCAAATCCATCTGCAGGAACCAGTTCTTCCAGAACCCATCTGCCACAATAACGTTTTCTCCGGCCCTGTATCCATGAGCCATGAAACTTGAATCATGAACCGCTTCAAACATCTGTGCTTTAACAGATGCAAGTGAAAAGAATAAAAGAATCAGTATAAATAATTTTTTCAAGCCGCTAAACTAATTTAATTTTGATATCTCACGACATCCTAATGACATAATTGATCGCGCCAAACAAAGCATTTCCTTTATTTGTATCTATAAGGATCGAATCTTTACACCCTGCATTCTTTCCAGCCTCTATATCACTTGAGCTATCACCAATCATAAAAGATTGCGACATGTCAATATTGAAGTCTTTGGCTGCTTGCAGCAACAAGCCTGGTTTAGGCTTCCTACACTCGCAATCAAATTTATACTCAGGGTGTTCACCCTCAAAGCCTTTGTCCTTGTGATGAGGGCAGATATAGATGCCATCGAGGAAAGCTCCTTTCTTACCCAATTCAGTCTCCATCTTGTCATGGATACGCTGTAACTCTTCCCAAGTGCACTCACCTCGTGCTATTACGGGCTGATTAGTTACGACAATAGCTAGATAGCCGCTTTTGTTGATAGCCTTAACAGCCTCAGCCACGCTAGGAATCAGTTCAAACTCCTCCGACTTTCGAAGGAATCCGATATGTTTATTGATCACCCCATCCCGATCTAGGAATATCGCTTTCTGCTTTTGTGCCAAGTTACGCGCCTTCACTTTGCCACTTTGGATATCTTTTGCCACCTCATAGTAGCGATCAGGTGTACCCATGTCCTTGATATACTCAGGTGTATCATAGGCAAAAATGCGCCCAGAACTGATGCTAGGTTTGAGCACATCGCGATCCAAATCTATTTTATCGGGTGTCTCTGGATGGCGGGGGATGAAGTGTTTCATCGTCTCATGCAACAACTCTGGCGAGATAATCTCTATGCCAGCATTGACACGATTTTTGTAATACGATCGTTCGTCCTCTTTGTTCATCCATCTCACCACGCGATGGGTATCGATAGGATTACTACCTGGCACCTGTGGAGGAAGAATCTCTGTCACCAGCAGCGAACTATCATATGGATGTCCATTAGGATGTGCCATCAGAGAAGCCCATGCCTTGTGACTACGATGGAACTCTATAAAACGTTTGAAATCCACATCGAGGATCACATCACCACACAACAGCAAGAAATCCTCGGTCAGATTCATCTTGAATAACGCACCTGCAGTACCCAGAGGGCTGTCCTCTACGAAATAACTGATATTTGCCCCGAACTTACTACCATCACCAAAGTAATTCTGAATGACATGACCAAGATAACCAATAACTAAAGTAATATCAGTCAGCCCTTGACTCTTTAGGCATTCTATCTGCCACTCCAAAATTGGTTTCCCCGCTATGGGAATCATAGGTTTCGGCACATCGCTCTTCACCGAAGCGATTCGCGTACCTTTACCTCCTGCCATGATAACTACTTTCATAAGCCAAAGAATTTATCTTCCAACATCAGGCACAGACAGTGATACACTGGCAGATGAAACTCCTGTATCTTATACGTCTCAGTTTCCGGCACGCGGATGCAGACATCAGCCAGGTTAGACAGTTTACTCTCACGCGATCCCGTCAGTCCGATGACCTTAAGGCCTTTTGCCTTAGCCGTAATGGCGGCATAGATGACATTCTTGCTATTGCCAGAGGTCGAGATGCCAAGATACACATCCCCAGACTTACCATAACCATTCACCTGCTGGGCAAACACCAGGTCAGCATTGGCATCATTCATGAACGCCGTTGTCAATGAGGAATGTCCCGTCAGGCAGATAGCTGGCAACGCACCTTGAAGATTCTCCGCCAAAGTAGCTCCCATTTCCGGGTCTATCGCCTTCATCGCCTCAGCCTGGTGTGCATAGATCTTTCGTTTCAGACGAAACTCCTTCATCAGTTCACCGACAATATGTTCCGAGTCAGAAGCAGACCCGCCATTACCTGACACCAGCAACTTCCTTGCTGACGAATAGGCTGCCTCCAGAATATCGTACGTTTTGACAATATCGCCTTTACAGACAATAAGTTTGGGATATCTATCAATCAGATGATCAATATGTTTCAACAATCTCTCTTCCATAATTGTCAATTATCAATTGTCTATTATCGGAGTACGATCTCTTTCCTAGGTGAATATGATTGTGGATTATAATATAAAATCTGAGTTCCTTCATTTTCAAAGTTAAACGGGACTATCATCAGTTGCTCCATAGCCTTCTTCAGTTCGTCCTGTTTCTCCTTTTCACAGTAGAACAACAGAAATCCCCCTCCACCAGCGCCAAGTAGTTTACCACCTAATGCACCAGCTTTAATAGCAGAAGCATATAATTCATCAATGGAACCATTGCTCACCTTTGTGCCAGTTCCTCTTTTAAGTTTCCAAGTGGCGTCCAGAAGTTTACCAAATTCTTTTAGCGAAGCATTCTTGTCACAAAGAATACCCTCTGCCTCATCTACCAGAGCAAACATATCTTTTAACTGCAGCGTCTTATCTACGGGTTTTGCAAAAGTATCAGCCTGAATATCGGAAGAGAATCTCTGGATGCCAGTATAAAAAAGCAACAAGTTCTCATCCAGTTCCTTTTTCCGTTCTGGAGATATCACAATGGGGTGTACAGAAAAATCCCCGTTTTTGAAGTCAATGCGGTTAAGACCACCATAAGCTGCAGCCACTTGATCCTGCCATCCTCCATGCTCTTTCAGAATATTCCGCTCCACATGTATTGCTTCTTGAGCCAATTTGCGTTTGCTCATCATTTTACCTTTTAAAGCACAGAAAGCGTTTAGCATACCCACAGCAAAAGTGCTACTAGTGCCTAACCCTGTCCGTGCAGGAAGGTCACCTTCATAAGTAAGACGTATTTCATGAATGTCATGTAGCCGCATGCATTCCCGAATCAGCGGATGTTCAATATCTTCAATATCATTCACACGTTCAAAGCGATTATGAACCAATTCAGAAATATACGGATGGAACGGAGGCATGTGCCTCACATTCACATAGCAGAACTTATCGAATGTCGTAGAGATTACAGAACCTCCATGCTCATTAAAGAATTCAGGCATATCCGTTCCTCCCCCAAAAAAAGACATTCTAAAGGGGGTTTTAGTAATAATCATATTTCTTTATCTAAATGGATCTTTATATTTACCTAATTTCTGTTTCAGTAATAACCAGAAGAATGGCATATCTTCAATCAAATACCTTTTATACATTCTTCTCGGCTCTTTATATAACCTATATAGCCATTCCAAAGCAAATTTCTGCACAATCTTGGGTGCCCTTTTTATATTTCCTGCTTCAAAATCAATTGTTGCCCCTAGTGCTAAAAATACATTAATACTCGGTAATCTATCCTTATATTTATATATCCATTTTGTCTGCTTAGGATTTCCCAGACCTACTAAAACCACATTAGCACTACTATTTTTCAGCAATTCTACAATATGTTCACACTCCATTTCATCCTTCTCGAAACCGAAAGGAGGTGAATAAGCACCTACTACAATATCTCGCCCTATTTTCTTATTGATACGTATTTTAGCCTCTTCACCCACGCCCTCTTTTGCTCCAAGCAAAAATATACGCGTATCATCATCCTTATGATATTCACAATATTTTGGGAAGAACCCACTACCTGGGATAGCTTCCTTTAAAGGATTTCCAAGGAATTTTGAAGATAATAACAATATTTTGCTATCACATACACAGAATTCTGCATGGGAGGCGTATAGATGAAACTCCTCTTCTCTCTGATGCTTCATCATATCATCAACATTAGGAGTTACAAGCACACCTTTTTTTAACTGTCCTAACAATTCATCTTGAGTTATGTTGTCAATATCAACATTCAAAATTCTGACTTTCTTCATCTTACTCCAAACTTAACACCTTGCTCCATTCATAATCTTCCACCCTAAATGTTTGTAGTAACATTCTGGCTATACATCTCACAAAATATGAACAAATTAGAATGACAATAGTTATTATTAGAAGATTCAACGGCCAAATATCATTCATCTTTTCGGTAAACAAACTATTTTGTATTAGATATGACTCCAAGCACAATCCTCCCACTAGCATTATTATCCTATTTCCACACTTAGATTGATAAAGAATAGTCAGCCATTTTGCATGACAGCACTTGTAAAAATACGCTACAATTCCCATCAAAGGAAATAATGTCAGCACTTGCCACGGAGCAATGGGGCGATAAACACTTGCTCCAAATTGTATGCCATAAAATAAGATTAAGCATATCATAAATTTGATAAGATCTAGCTTGGGATGCCAACTAAAACTCCTTCTTTTCATACCCACGTAAGCTCCAAGTAACATAGCTCCAAAATATGGTATCCATCGATAATAAGAAGTTATACCATATATACCTTTTGAACTAACTTCATATTTATACGGAAACCAGAAGGAGTAAACCGCTACAGATACTACTGCCACCATGCTTAATATTATAGAAACTCTATTGTAATAATATTTTCCAATAAAGTATAAAAGAATGTAATATGCCATTATGGCCATTATAAAAGGTTTTGCACAAAAAAGTTCAAACCATTGTATCTGGGGCTCAAGACTAATAATATGTATAAATAGTACTGAAGCGAATACCGAAGGGTAAATTCTTGAGATCCTCCTTTTATAATAACTTCCAAATGATATATTGCCCCCCCTACTCATTAACAGAGTAAAGCCAGAACAGAACAGAAACAGGCAGTCGCCTATAGCCCCGCCAGTTGCCAATATCTGTAGCTTAGGATACATTACATCCGCATGGCTGTTAATGATTAGTAAAACTGCTGCGAACTTCACAATATCAATCGCAATATCACGTTCTCTTGCCATATTAATTCAGTCCAATTTCCTTACATATTACATTAAACACATTCTCTGAGTAGCATGTACCTTTTATACTCTCATCTTCAAAAATCGCATTAACAGCATCCGCCACTAACGTATTTGGAGATTTCAATTTATCCAGAAGCTCATCAGGAGTTTTGGCTTTACATAATGCAGAAACCTCGAAGAACTCTTTTTCCATCCTTTCCGAATATTTCAAGAAATCATCTTCATCGGGAGTATAGAATATTACAGGCTTCCGCAGCAAAGAATAATCAATGAAACCTCCTGAATAATCTGTTACTAAACAATCTGCAACAGTGAGCAATTGCTGGTTAGATTTAATCTGCCTATATCCCAACAACCGAAAATTATCATTCAAGGTTATTGATAGTGGAGGAGATATCGGATGAAGTTTTATAAGGAATAATGCATTATTATCACTTAAATATTGATTCAATTTTCTATTCTCATTTAAACCCTTTATAATTTTCTCTATCGTATCCCCTGCTTGAGCCTTATGACGATAAGTAGGCATATACAATATCAAACTCTTTCCTTCATACTCACTCCCCAAAACATCTGCTTTTTTATATTCATTCTTTAAAACGTCATTCCTTGGCTGCCCAGCAATAATTACTGAATCCGGATTCTTAATATTAAACCAATCTATTTGCTGCATTTTGCTATATTTACAAGTAACCATGGAGATCCTTCTATAAGTCCAATTATAGAAATTATCCAAAAATTCTTTAATGCGTCGTCTTGGCCCTGAATAGGTGCTGTTATACACTCTTTTAAAGGAATTACCATGCCATAATGATACAATCAAAGCACCGCCAACTAATGGTATTATACCAAAGTCCTGTAGCCCATTAGTATATATAGCACAACCTGCTAATAAAGCAAATTTTATACCCTTAAAACTACTACACCTATATGCTTCATATCCTAATTTTCTTATAACCTCAACTTGTTCATCATTTTTTGTTAACCAAACCGCATGAATCTTTCTATCGTATTTTTCATTTACATACTCAAATAAGTATTTTGAATTATCATCAAACTTCTTTCCTTCCCATGCGCCGAAGACCCATAAATCCTTTTTCCGAAAAGGATTCAAATACAGTAAATGAAAAATTATAGCATTAATTGGAAATAGGATTTTTTTGTAATGAGCATATTTAAAAAATACACCTCTAAGACTATTATTACTCATGCTACTTTTATAATGATGATTTTACTCTACCACTTGCTACCTTATATTCATAACTATGAATGCCTTCAGCACGAAAATCTTCATGATAGCGGGCTAACACGTTCTTGTACACAGATTCATAATCTGGTATAAACAAATCGTCCTGCCCCTCCATATGGGCAACTATATCCTCCGCTAACGAAGCAATAATTGATAAGTCCGTCTTTCCTTGAGCAAAACTCGTACCTTTAATTGAGCCAGGAGACACATTTAGAATCCTATTATTTGAGCCAGCTTTTATCAATTCAACATTCACACTCTCAATAAAACTTCTTAATGCAGCCTTTGTTGCACCATATAGAGAAAAGAATGGAGACGACAGGAAACCTGAGATACTTACCATTACACCGCAATAGAAATTATCCTTTGAAAGCAACTTGTCATAGAAGTGCTTTATCACCCTTATTACCGCAATGGTATTCACATTGAAGTAAGTAGCAATCATTTCTTCTGGAATGTCGTTAAATAAGACTAACTTTCCAAAGCCAGCGGTTATCACCAAACCATCAATGTCATCAAACCTATTGAAGATACTATAATCGGAATTGGTTAAGTCGAATTGAAGGCTTTCAATCTTATTCTCATGATATTCTGGAGCCAAAGGAGCCTTGTCTACAATATAAACCTTTTCAATCTGTGGCTTTGCTGTAAGAACCTTTGCTATCGAAAGCCCAATACCATTGGCACCTCCAACTACTAATACTCTTCTCATTCTTTCTCTCTTTTAATAATCTCCCTGATTTTCATCAAATTATCTATAGAATCTATTTCTGACCAGTCATAATCAGAGATGTCAACAGTTTTAAATCTAAGTGTACTGTTCAGAGACATTTGGACGAGAGCATTTTCATACCACTGATCATAGAGGTTATCATGCACCATCAGTTCAATCTCATCTAAAACTCTCTTGATTTCATGAGCTGGATATTTGGTAATACCAACATATTCACCAGAATACTGATCCAACTCCTTACCCATAACAATCATATATCCGTTCAATTCCTGTACATTGTAATCACCATTCGACTTAATAGAGGAATCATAATAAATAGTGCTTTCATCTGGCTCTTTACATATTTCTTTTACAAGACTCTTTGAGAAAACAATATCTGCATTAAGTACAACTGTTGGTTCATGTTTTTCTAATACCTTTCGTGCAAACCAAAGGGATGCAATACTGTTTGTCACCTTATAAAAGGGATTAACTATATAATGGCACTTATCTCCCAGTAGCTGTTTGATAGTCTCACCTTGATAACCAAGCACAATGGTAATTTCTGCCTTTTTATCATTTCTATTAATAAGGCGAACAGCCCTTTCTACAATAGTCTCTGTAGGAGAAACCTTTACCATGCACTTAGGCATGTTCTTTGTGTAGGGATAAAGTCGGGATCCCACTCCCGCTGCTAGAATAATGTACTGCATAATATTTAATTTCTGAGTTACCACATAATTAGTCCATAACGATGTAATGTATCTTTGATGGGAAATGTTACATCAATACCAATCTTTGCCAAAGATTTTATTACATTACAACCTGTAGCTTCCCAAGGGATTCTTGATAGGTATGGATTGGCACACTGGTCCTTCTTACAACCATCTTTACATAGCTTACAACTTCCACCAATAAATGACAAAGCCATACATTCATTATGATTGTATAGTTCGCCCTCAAGATACAACAAGGCTCGATGAACCATATTCGTCGACTTTCTACGCTTTTCTTCAAAATCCTCATCATTAAGATGTACCTCACATATAACAACTGCGAAATGGTCATATTCTGCGAACATTATAGGATAATCAACATTGGGTAAACGTGGAGGGCATGTCCACTTAGTTCCATAGTTTTTGCAATGATAGCATTTATGCCGCACACGTTGCTCGAACACAAAATTGTCCAATGAAATCTCTTTCATTATCAAATCGGGGTATTTTTTAGATAGAATTTCTGATAATTCACTAAAGCTTATTGGCATCTTTCTCTATTATTTCAAATTAACTAGTTCTAATTTAATTTTATTCCCAACTATGCTAAACGCAAAATTATTTTTTACTCTTCTCCACATTTGTTGTGACAGTTGATTTATATTATCTTTTGATATAATCTCATCGATTTTATTCGCAAATAATAACGCTTCAGTTCCATCAACTACCAATCTATCATCCCCAACAACAGAGCGGTTGAAATGATAATCACTGACAATGGGTATCAATCCTTGACTCATAGCTTCATTCAATGAATTACTATGGCCTTCTGCCTTTTCTTTTGAAGGAAAAATAAAGAAATGCTGAGTTTGCATAATTTCTCTGATTTTATCAAAAGGAGTAATCCCCATTCGTGTAATCTTAGACGAAAATGGCGATCCCTTTATTTTATAATCAATCCTATCAACATAAGCCTTACTTTGCCCAGCACCTCCAATTAAGGTTAGAGATAGATTGTCATACTTCTGACACAACAACTCAAATGTATCCACAATTATTTCAATGTTTTTATTGGGTGCAATACGACCGAAATAAAGCAATCCTATTATATCTGTTGTCTTCTCAGGTAATTCCGATGGTATTTGATCATCGAAAACATAATTTGGGAAATAAGCCATTGGAGTGCTCGAAATACTTTTGGCAAGCATCATACTCTCCTTCCCCTCAAAAAAAACTTTGGATTGCAAATCCAAGCTCTTCTTAAACATTTTTCGATGCCGATCATTTCCATTTCTGTAATAATCCAGAACCTGACCCCCTTTAAAATAAATAATGCTCTTATATCCCATGGCTTCCACAATCTTTGTAAGTAGCAACTCATATGGAACTAAAGGACCAGCATAAGTTAAGTGTAAGAATGCAGCTCCTTCACGTTTACAAAACAGCATTTTACATACAATTTTCAGCAAGTCGATAAGTGCAAATGTCATAATTTCCAGCTGATGCTTCCATTTTCCTTCCAATTCCGCTCTATGTCTCCGTATCGGCACAACAGTAAAACCAGATTCTTGCAAGCCTTTCATGACACGCCGAGCTGAGCTTTGACCACCACTTTTGGGCAGTTGGTCAAGATGCCCCATATTGGCAAAGACAAATATTTTTACTAGCATTTTAAAACACTTTTATATCCCTTTATATAATTTTCTGAAGTCATCTTAACATCGAAATTGTTTTTCACAAAAGTGAAAGCTTCTTCAATTGTTTGCATATTTATCTCAGAATTGGCAAAATCCTCTATTTTATCAGCAAGAGAATCAGCATCTCCTGTCTTAAATGTCAACCCTAATCGTCCTCCATCTAAAACCTCTAATGGTCCTTTTAAATCACAAGACAAAACCGATAGTTTTGCAGCACATCCTTCAGCCAATGTAAGCCCAAAACCTTCAGATATACTTGGCAAGACTAACAAATCATAGTCTTTCAATCGGGAATATAGCCAACTTCTTGATTTCGAGCCTAAGAAGTTCACATATCCGACAAGATGATAAACCAAGACATAATCTTCCAAGAATTTACGATCTACGCCATCCCCGACAAAATCAACTGATAGACCTGATACTTTTCTGTTATTAATTAATATGTTTAATGCATCTATTAAGACTCGTTGTCCTTTGTCCGGATGTAAACGTCCGACACATACGATTCTAATATGATTTCTATCAGAAATTTCAGAATAATCTTTTACTGATATTGCATCCGTATGAATTCCATTATATACAACAATTCCGTTAGGAAAGCCTTGTTTTGCAGTATAATCTTTCACTGCTTTCGAGATACAAAATAGTGATTGATATCTAGAATAGCCGGTTGTTGTACTGTGAGTATTATGAATAGTAAGTACCTTTTTCGCAGGAATCCAGATTATTTTTGCGATATTTCCTTGATGACAATGAATGATATCTGGCCTAAACAGCAAAAGTTTAATATTTAAAGACAATATATAATATAGGGTTTTATCTCCAGGAGGACGTTTAATAGTTTTAATCTTAACCTTCTTATTTATCAGTTTAATCAAATTAGGGTCGTACTTGTCATTAATTATTAAAATCAGAACATCACATGTTTTCACTTGCTCATTAACGATGTCAATGAGCATAGTTTCTATTCCGCCTGTTGTAAAAGACCAAATTAAATGGGCAACTCTCATAATTACTTTGGTCTATATCGTCGTTTTAAATGAAGAACAATTAAAAAATTTCCAAAGAATCTTATAACCTTTGCAGCAATAGGATAGCGCCATCCCTTAACATCAATAACAGACATATTGCCAAGCGTATTATATGTGTGGGTTCCTTCATTGTATTTTTTGTGAGGCGAATAAAACCTATAAGATTCCTTAAATGAGAATTTTTTACCTCCTATTGTAACTTCTTGAAAAGATATACTATGACCATATGAATAATTACTCTCTTGTGCAGGCCTTATCAATTTCCCATTTTTATGAAACATCATTCCTGCATTACGACCTACATTCTCATCAAACGATACCCTCTGTATTTCCTGAAATTCTCCAATTAATGATTCCCCATGCCAGATGGTCAACTCATGCCCATTAGGTTTTGGTACATATGTAGAGAGTAGCCAATAATCATTACCTTCATGATATATAATGGCGTCAGTCAATTTTATATCAACAATTTGTTTTATCAACTCTAATTTTTCTACCTCTGAATCATAACGATATAAGTTCCAACCACCAGAAGCATAATTTTCAGGACAAACAAACACATCAGCTCCTTCTCGCCATATCAAAGGAAATGAAAGATGTGTAGGTAAATCAAGGACTATCTTACATTCTTTGATTGTCCAAGTATTACGATCAATAGTCAATTTTGCAATTCTTCCACGATGTACTTTGTAATCAAACTCTTCTACTAGAAGATGGAGCATCTTTTCATCATAATCAAGGATAAAGGGGTCTGCGAACCATTTTTTACCATCATAAACACCATTGTCTATCCAATGTATGTTATTTTTCATTAAGTCATCATAACCATTCTCACAAATACCTATTAACCAAGCAGACTCCTGTAATTCTTTCTTTTTTTTCTTTAAATACATCATGAATACTATAATAATATCAAACTAATCTATTTAAAAGCCTTTTCTCAATCACATGTCGGATTCTAAATAACAAATAAGAAAAGAATGGAGCTTTATCATGTTTGTCAAACTCCATATACCGGTCTGTCCGGCGAATGTCTTTAAGCCATGTCCATAGTCTCAGTTGGCCATGGGTTATCAAACTAATATCTGCAAATTCAGGCATCACATAGACGGGGTTTATTTTACTATTTGCTATCTCCTGATGATAGTCTCCACCGGTGTTATACAAATACCAAATATACGGTAAATTTACACCTGCAGCCGTCACACATATAGCATTACCATCATTACGGAAATTTATTTCCATAAAATAATCGTGTCCATCCTTTCCTCTCAGAAACTCTAAACTAAACAAGCCAGAGTAACCTGTTGCTTTTAGGAATTGTTTGCCCTTTTGAACGATGTTCTCATATGAATCATCCAACGGCATATAATGCAGAAATCCAGTATTTGTTGTCGAACTTGGACGAATAACATAACTATAACCAGGAATAATCACTTCCTTCCCACTATTGAGTGAAAGCCCTATCAACTGATATTCAAAATCCTTATCTATCAGTTGTTGAATCTGCACTAATGCATCATGATGTAGGCAATATCCAACCCAATCATCGTCAGTATAGATACGCTCAATATCTGATTTATGTCCATCTTTACTTAAAAGAGGTTTAATAATCCATGGTTGAGGTATCTCAATATGAACTTCTTCTTTGGTGGAGATAGCCACTGAGCGTGGTACTAAGAAATCTGTTTTCCTTGCTAGCTGAGACATCACTTCCTTGTCCATCAAATAAGTGATTCGCCCTTGAATCATAGAACCTGGTAATTTATAAAATTTCGAAAGTTCCTCATAGTGCATATCAAGTAAACTGGATAGATTGTCTGCACACGCAACCACAACAGGCTTTTCATCATATTTGCCAGCTTCTTGTCTCAAAACATGAAGTACCTCCTGTTCATTACTGACTTTCCATAAATGCCCTATATATCTGCTGTATGCGACATAAGGATGTTTTTGCTTGGTTTCTAAAATAACATCTGGAAATATGCCTTTCTCTCCAAGACTCCTAATAGCTCCTAGTATATTATGATGACATCCTCCGATTAAAAAAATATTTGACATAAAAATATGCTACTTTACATGCTCACATACTGCAAGAACAGTCGTATCAACATAGATTCTATTATATATTATATTTAAAGCTATAAAAATGAAAAACAAATAACTTGTCCCTGAGTCATCAGTCATTATGATAGCAAGAAGATAAATCGCAAAAAATGATATAATATATCTTGAGTTAGATTTTAACTTACCAATTGCCATCTTTAATAAATTGACCATTAAATTTAAATATGCTATCAATCCTATCAAACCAAAAGATGTTATCATCTTAAATACTAGACTCTCAAAACCTTTTAATCGATCTCCCATTGTGGTATTGGCAAGATTCAGCACTTCGTCAAAATACTTTGCAAAATTATATCCAAGACCTTCCAACAAATGGATATTCGTTATTTCAAGAACAGCCCTAAACTGATCTATTCGCATTTCCATAGAACTTCCCCCCACTCCAATATCACTCTGATAATTATCATTCCAGATAAAAAATGCAGAGAGAAATACCATACTCATATCCTCAACATCAGGAATAAAGTATAAAAGTAATAATATAATCGCCATAATGGCAGCGAAAGAGCTAATTATTCTTTTGGCAACATGACCTTTATTCAAAATATTAATCAAAACAAACAAAAACAAACAAATTAATGATGTCCGTTGTGTTGTTAATAATGCTGAAGTAAAAGACAATGCCAGAACAGTCCAAACAACAAATTTATTAACTATATTTTTACCCCAAAAATAGGTAAAAAATAGAAGCGACAAGAGGCTGGTTGTTATCTTATTATTCATAATCCCTGCACCTGCTCCTAATAGCATTCTTGACATTCCAGCGTCCGCATAATCAAGTACTTTATCCTTATCTGTGGAAAAAAACTCATAAAGTGGGTTACCTTGAATAATGAAAGTATAAATAGTATATGAGCAAGACAGAATAATACATACAGCTAAGACATAATTGAGAATCATATAATCCTTTTTGTCTATAAATAAGATAAGGAACAAAAAAGAAGGCAAAAATTCTGTATAAATATACTGAACTAATTGAGGAATCTGGTATGAAATAGGGACAATTGCTGTGACAGATGATATTGTAGTTAAAACAAGCAAAATTGAAATATATGTAATTAAATTCCTTAAATATTTTTTTTCTAAAAATGAAAGTATATGGATTCTTTTAATAATAAAACCAATTGCAAGAGTTAGAAACAATGCCAATGCCATTGTATTCAAACTAAAGCCAAAGAACCTTGCCGTGTGTGGAATACACAATCTTATTGCTATATAAACCATTAAGCCATAAGAAGGCTTATGTATGGTCGCTATAACTAAAATAGCAAGTAACAATAATAAAATTGCCATATATATTTATATGTATGTAATTGTTATCCGATTACAGGAAAAGTATATCAATAATGTAAATATCATTAGACATACTTAAATATAGGGCTATATCTATATTTTCTAGAAATACAGTCAAATACAACAGAGATAAGAAGGGAAATAAACATTCCTACAAAAGATAAAATATAATTTCCAGAGCTAACTGTATCTAGATATACAAATACAACTATATGAATGCACATAAGCCTCAAGGATTGTCGGCCAATATATGCTAAAGCTTTTACTACAAAAGAATGTTCAAACTTACTCCCCATTAAAACCGCTAATAAGAACGTTTTTATGAGACCTAAAAAACAAAACGACATAAAGCCCAATATTCCATATCTGCCATAATCACTTAAGGAAAAATTACCTTGGCCAAATACCGTTGCCAAGATAATGAAAATTGCTCCAAATAGAGCTAAGACTACCCATCGATTATAATTAAACTTTGTATCCCAAAATAATAATTTTGGAAAGAAGAACTGTTTCGATTTATACCCACAAATTATAAAAAAAGACGCCATAAAAGATGAATCCAAACTCCATGGTAAAAGAATGGGAAGATACGATCCTGAAAAGGATAAGAGTAAGTACAAAACTATTGTTATCGCCCAAAATCTTCTACTAGCCAGATACAAATAAGTCCAAATATAGGCCAAATACATACATGTTAGAAACCATAATGGTTCTAAACCATATTTGAGAAAAAAAATGTTACGAGGAGAATAATACAACTCAGGGTACAATGAATTGTACAAGCAGAATCTTGAATACAAGAGCCCCTGCATTTTCTCTAGGATATAATTTAAATCAAAATTAAATTTATAAAAGAATAATATCGACAACGCTATAATATCAAATATTCCATAAAAGAAATAAGGTACCAATAAAGACTTACCTTTTTTTTTGAGACCATTTGCTAATGTCATTTCTTTTAAAGTAAACCCTGAAACCACAAAAAATACTGAAACAAATCCTGACAGGAAATATGGTGTAGTTCCAAATGGAAAACCACACGAATGGCACATCATAACACATATAATGCTAAAACCTTTAACACCATCAATCCAAATAACGCGTTCCATTGTCTTTATAGTCTTCCAATACAGTGCATTCTATTTACCCAAATTTTCATATATCCCCATTCGAACAGTTTGTATATAATCATAAACATTGACCCTCCTGGAGTATATCCTTTATACTCTGGTAAAGAATATCTTATGTTAATATTTCTCAAGCGACTTTTTGTTTTTAACCAAATAACAAATTTAACATACCACTTTGGTAGCTCCAACTTCTCGGCTACCTGAAGCCTCAAATGCAAATCTTCGTCTATTTGGGATTTCTGCACTTTGAGTTCACTTGACATATTGTGAACAACACGATATTGAACCAATGGTTTATCATAATTCAGCAACACCTTCCCCTGTAAACACATTGTAAATACGTTTAGATAATCGTAGGAATAAGGTAAAATACCATTGAAACCACCCGACTCCCTCATGTCTTTAACATTATATAAACACCCAGATGGTGCCTGCGAACTAAAGAAAGCAAAATTAGTATATGCATTATTACTTATTACACGATACTTAACTTTATAATCGGGCCAATTATATTTCCCTCCATCCCAGTTTATTTGTTTTGCGTTAATTGAAGCCGCAGCTGGAAATCTCTGAAGGACTTTATCCATCTCTTTCAGGTAATTAGGATGCAAAACATCATCATCATGAATAAGAACCAGATACTTAGTCTTGCATAACAAAAATAATCTGTTCCAATTACCATAGGGCATCACATTCTGTGTGTTCTTATAATAACTTAAATTTGACAATTCCCAATAATTACTTTTTAAGAACAATTCCGTTGAATCGTTTCTCTCACTATTATTATCTGATATTAGAATATTGAACCTTATTTCCGTTTGCTGCTCCAAAATACTATTTAGGGTCTGATGTAGAGTTTCCGTCCTACAATAAGTCGGAATCGCAAATGTATACAACAGATTAGCGTCATACGATTCTTTAATCGTTACGACTGGCACCTTATCTACACCAGCAAGGCAATCCTCAAATGAAAAGAGAGATATATCTGAAAACATATATATACTAGAATTGTCTGTAACCACAAAAAATCACATATATGATGAAATAACATCAAGAATATTAATCTTAGCCTTAAAATGCAAAGTATCAAATAGTTTACTTCCATTAAGAGCTAGATATTTCATTCCTACATCTGCCCTCTGTACTGTTCCAAAGCAATTATCTGGAACATCTTTGTCAAACTTTCTATGAATTAAAGCAACAAGTTGTTTAACCGTCAATGTTTCTTTCCCCTCAATGTTGTACATCCCGGAAGGCAAATTCTTTTCGTATGCCAACTCAAGTAATCTTGGTACTTCTGAAACGTGCACGTACTGACGGGTCTGATCTCCGGCAGTAAAATGGAGTTCCTCATTATTCTTTATAGCATTTACAACATAAGGAATTAAGCGCTTGGGATTCTCCCCTGCACCATAAATAGTAGGTATAACAAAGTGCCAATGAGTAAAGTCATGCTTATAGCTGGTCACGAAACGTGTTAACATACGCTTTGAGACTACGTAGTCACTCGGAGCCGGAGCGGCAGATGTCAATACATCCTCCTCTGTGAAGAACTTCCCTTCCTTTGTTTCTCCCATTTCAAAGACACTGCCAAAGGTTACGAACACACCTTTGTATTCAAGTTCTTTGAGTTTATTACAGATGGCGACGGGAACTGTTACATTTAAATTAAATATCAGATTGAAACCCTCCTTCAAGTTGGCCTGAATGCCTGCACCTATCGCATATACAATAATATCAGAATCCCATAGCGGAGAACAATCCAGCTCAGCATCCATCAAGTTGCATTGAACAAATTTGTCATACTTATGTCCTTGAGGTTCTTCAAGGCCATACATATCCAGAGTCCATCCCTTTTGATTGGCATATTTGGCCATGGCTGTTGACAAAAAACCATTACAGCCCAGAATACTTATTTTCATACTATCCTACAAATTGATTGATTTCGTCAATACAAATTTCATAAACATCTTCTTTCTGATAACGTTTGTACCAGTCAGAAGTTAAGATGGCTGTGTGAGTTGCATCCAATCTAGGTTTCCAACCCAAGCGAGTTTTTGCCTTCGTAATATCAAGCATCAACAGGTTTGCCTCATGAAGTGCATTCGGGTCAGAAACATCCTTCAGTTCACCATATCCAAAGTTCTTAATCATGGCAGAAGCAACTTCCCAAACAGTCAATACACTCTCCTGCTCCGGTCCAAAGTTCCAACCCTCGCAATACTCTGTAGGATGTTCCCACATCTTCTGTGCAAGTAGCATATAGCCATTCAGCGGTTCCAGCACATGTTCCCAAGGACGGACGGCCTTTGGACTACGAATATCAATGGGTTTACCTGCTTCCAAAGCACGGATACAGTCTGGAATAATACGGTCTTTTGCCCAGTCGCCACCACCAATCACATTACCTGCACGAACACTGGCAAGGCTTACATGATGCTTTTTACCATAATCCTCAGGGTTGAAGAAGCTTCTGCGCCAGCTTTGGATAGCTATCTCACAAGCACCTTTGCTGGAACTGTAAGGGTCATAACCGCCAAACGGGTCATCTTCTTTGTAGCCTCGTATCTGTTCCTTGTTGTCATAGCACTTGTCGGTGGTTATCATTACGCCAACCTTCACGCTCTTCGTTGCACGAATGGCCTCCATGATGTTGATGGTACCCATCAAGTTGGTCTGGTAGGTCTCAACAGGAATCTCATAGCTAAGACGAACCAACGGTTGTGCAGCAAGGTGGAAGACTATCTCAGGCTGATATTGCTTGAAGATTTCTTTCATCTTCTCTCCGTCACGGATGTCTGCACGGATATCTGCCTTGATCTTTTTTCCAATGCAGGAGAGCGCAAAGTTGTCTTTCTCGCTATAGGGTTCCAGACCGATGCCTACCACCTCTGCACCAAGTGTGTGGAGCCAGATGGAGAGCCAGGAGCCTTTGAAACCGGTGTGGCCGGTCACGAGGACTTTCTTGCCTTTATAAAAACTATTGAATATATCTATCATATGCTTATTTGATTGTGTACGCTATTGTATCAGCAGGATCGTAGAGCTTGTCCGTGTATGCTAAAAGGATAAATTCCTTGTCACTGTTATTCACAACTATATGAGCGACATTATTTGGGATGAATACTGTTATAGCCTTATTCAAAGACATCTCAATATCTCTGTGCTCATGTGTAACCATATCCTCCAGTTTAAGGACAGCACTGCCTTCAATGATTGTAAACCACTCAACCGCTTCAGGATGATAATGGCCACCTTTTGCTTGACCAGGTTTACCCATAGTTAAGTACACTTCACCCGTATGAGGAGGTATCCCTTCCTCTGTTCCTGTAATTGCTTTCAGAAACCACCCCCTGTCATCAGAAATCAGGCGTCTATGGATAATCTGGACTTTATCAATTTGACTCATTGATTCTAAATATTACCAGTTACTTTCCGTGCTTCGATATTTGGAACTTGACGGTCCCAACGCTTCCAAGGAGCTTTATCTTCCGCTAGAAGTTTCTCCAACATATTCTTCTCACGGATGTTATCCATGCACTGCCAGAAGCCTTCATGAATGTATGACATCAGTTCACCTTTATTAGCAAGTTCAACTAATACAGTCTTTTCGAACACACAAGAATCACCATCAAGCAAATCAAAAACTTCTGGTTGCAAAACCATGTAACCAGCATTAATCGGTGCGCCATCACTAGCATTTTTTTCTCTGAAAGAACGCACCGAATTATTCTCACTAATATCAAGGACGCCCTTATCCTGAGCCATTTTTACAGCCGTAAGCGTAGCCAGTTTGCCATGAGATTTGTGGAAAGCTACCAATTTGTCTATCTCCACGTCACAAACGCCATCTCCATAAGTTAGCATAAATTGTTCTTTACCAATGTACTTCTGGACTCTTTTGATACGACCACCAGTCATAGTATTATAACCTGTATCCACAACAGTGACTTTCCAAGGCTCCATATTAGTCTGATGCACCGTCATCTCATTCTTTCCATTGCGATAATCAAAAGTGACATCAGAGTTATGTAGAAAATAGTTTGCAAACCACTCCTTGATATATTCCTGCTTATAGCCTGCACATATAATAAAATCATTGTAGCCAAAATAGGCATACTCTTTCATAATATGCCAAAGAATAGGCATACCGCCAATCTCAATCATTGGCTTGGGCTTGAATTGGCTTTCCTCGCTAATACGTGAACCAAAGCCGCCGGCTAAAAGAACAACTTTCATTATTTTATGTTATTATAATCGTAACAAAAATCCGACAATTCACGTTCTATTATTTCTATTTCTTTTGCATGAGAAGAATCTTTCTCCCATAGCTTAGTATTTCTAATTGAATAATCTGGATTGAATATTGATTTCTTTTTAATATGATCCGATTGTTTCAATCCGACAAAATCACAAATTTTGATTACTGTCTCCTCATAATTATAAATTGCATCCTCAAACTTCACAAGCATCACATTATCACATTCAGCCGCTGCAGCTTTCAAATCTTTACGTAGGAGTTTAAACCACTTAACGAACGTATCTAAATCGTCAGATGGTATCCAGTCCTCATGCCAGTACAATTCATTTAATAAATACAAATCTCTGGGATCACGATCAACACATATAATTTTAAGATTAGGGAAATATCGACTATACCTTTTGAAATTAAAACTTGGTACTAATTGGTCAAAACATAGAAACTCGTATTTATTATCTTTGTCCAATGTATCTAACAAACGAGCATACATCCTTTGTGTTAATTCAAAGAATTTTCCCCTTTGTGAAGACAACTCAAGTAGAACCTTAGGTTTATTCCATGCTCTTTCATAACCATTATTAGAACTGAAAAATTTTGTGATTTCAAATCTTGCTTTACAATACAAATAATATAGTTTCCTCCCTATCAGATTATATCTATAATACTGAAGGTTATTAGAACCCATCCAGCTGACATCAATCAAACTATCAACATATTCATCAAGAATACCTTTGACATCAGTGCCAAACATTCTACTATATCCTTTTGCAACTATCTTTGAATGCCTTCTAAATCGATATATTCCTTCTGTGGTCTTAATTTTTTCAAAATCATCGACAATATAATGCTGTAAGTCTGATATACCATCAATATCGAAAGCCAAAGTCCATTCAAAATCGCCACACCCTTTCACAGACCTAAATTCCGCCATTAGGTCTGTAACCATACTAGATCCTGTTCCTCCAAATCCCGAACATGTAATATATTTATGTGCCATAAAATAACTATATAATTAAATTAAGATAATTGTCTGTTAAAAAATCATCAATCGACAAATAATTCTTTACTCTTTCAAAGTTTTCAATTATTGCAAGTTTCCTATCTTCATAATCAGATTTTGAACATTGCTTAATTGCATTTATGACACATTCAACTGTTGGTTCTTTAATTCTAATTATCCCATCTTCATTAAAGAATTTACCTATATCTGTTGCACCATAGTATATAGGAACTGTCATAGATGCGAAACAATCTAGTATCTTTTCGGTAAAATAGTATTTGGTTGAATCGTTCTCAATAGCCACATTATACATATAATCATCAAAGGCATCCGAAATTTTGACAAAATAATCGCCTACAGAAGTCCCCATTGCATCTGCCAATCCTTTCCTTTTTAATTCACGAGCTGTATTTGCTCTAAAAAGATGAAGAGGAGTCTTTTGTTTTGCTGATGCTACAATAGATATTAATTTCTTTTTTCGCTCATAGTTATCATTTCTCAATTTACCACCATAAAGATCTGTTCCATACCAAACTCCATTTGCTATAATAAACTTAGCATTCTCATACTTATCAAGTAGACGTTCAGAGCAAGTAAATAATGCATCCAATGATTTTACATCACTTTCCGCTTTTATCAATTGCTCATATTCATTAGGGATAATCTTTTCAGATTCTACTACTAAGCCAAATTGTTTCGTTTCAATTCCTCTAGGCAGTCGATTAAGAATAGACTTATGACCATACATCTGAAGATTTAAAGCATAATTATGCCTATCCCACAAAATGCGTTTGGGTATACGTCCACTCATAATACTATAAGGTAGATGGGCAGAAACCCTGTCATTTAAATAAATAAACAAAATCTCTTCTCCATTATTATTGTATAACAAAGGATGCAGGGATGTAGCTATTTCTGTAGGATGTATTAAAAATTTAGCAGTTATACCATAAGGCAAACAACTTTTAATTATGTTCTTCCACATTATTGAAAAAGGACAAGTATTACGAATTGCTTTATTGAAATCTTTAAAAATCTATTTATTCCAAATGCCTCTGGCTTTGTCTCTTATTAACATGTTTATTTGTATTGTATAAATCATGCAATAAATAATATTTATTATTATCATTGATAACACAACGCCTAAAGCACTAAAATAACTTCCAAGGAAAAATGCTAAAGGGATATGGCAAAACAATCCGACGCATGAAATATAAGTAGACAATTTTATTTTACCAATACCATTTACTAAGGTATCCTGTAATTGTCTCCATGAATGTATAGATAGATAAATTGCAACACAGATTGTCATTATTAGTGGTATTTCAATCTTGTTTCCTATCCATATTCTATATACTATGGGGGAAGCAATTACCATTACAAAAAGAGCAGAGATAACTATCAGATACAAGTGTGTCATCTTATTATAAGTTCGTTGCATCCATGCAAAATCTTTTTTTGTATATGCGTCTGTAAAAGCTGGCCATAATGGTCCCATAAAAATCGAGTAAAACATTACCGCCGCATATAAATATTTGTAAGCAATATTATAAACAGAGACATCTATCGGATTAGATATATTTGAGATCAGGATATTTGTGCATTGAAATAATATTATACCTTGCACCTGAATAATAAAGAACCTGCCACCTAAACTGAATATATTCCTTGCTATTCCAAAATCAATATAATTAAAAGACGGACGTATAGTTCTATATCTAGTATTATACAACCATATTGTTGCAATTAACATTACCAAAATAGGAGTTGAAGATATTGCTACTGACAATGCAAAAAGTGACGGGTTGGTTATATGCGGCAAGATAATAATAATAATGAGTGATAATAAGTTTGCTATTACAGTAAACAAAGTAGAAAAGGCTGTTCTTTGATATGCAGATACCACTGTGGTAACTGTTTTCAGAACCATTTGTAGGCAAAAGCAAAGTATCAAAGGATACATAGCCATTACAACATCTGTTCTATATCCTTTGTTTATATTTAAGAATCTGCACCAATCAACCCATGGTATTATAAAGAATAGAAGTAACATTAATGGTATAAATATCAAGGATAAGATAGCATAAGTTGATGACACTAAGCTTCGGCCCCTTTCCATATCACCTAATGCGATTGCTTCTGTCAGTTTATTTTGTAATCCTGGAGTAAATCCTATATCAAAGAAATTAAGCCATATTACTATTGATGATAACGTCAGCCATACACCATATAATTCTTTATCTACAAAATCCAGAGTTAATGGTACGATAAAAAAAGACACTCCAATACTGATACCTTTAATCAATATAGAACCAACAACGTTTCGCTTTACAGTTGCAGATCGACCAGAGCCACTTAGAAACCTTGAAACAAAATTCATTCCTCTAACCAATAGAATAATAACGAATATAAATTATTGTATGTCGGCTGTATCTTTATCCTTTCTCATGCAAGTATAAATTCACATCTTTAAAGAATGACCAAATCATAAACATGATAATAATACCAATTGGGAATGCAGCAATAATGGAAACTGACTGTAATCCATACATTGAATTCTCAGAAAACAGCAATCCTATCGGGAACAAAATGAACATTACAGCCCATAGACCACGAATAGCCTTGTGTGGTTCCTCATTGTCACCCATACGTTTATATGAATAAATAGATGCAATCAAGGTTAGGGTATCGAATGATGTTGAATAGAACATAATCATCGTTATTACCAATAACAGAAGGGCAATACTTGGCATTGGCAATGTCCCAAGGATCTGAAGAATGGCATCATAATAGGTTCCGCCTCTATCTATCAAACCTACCACATCAAGGCCGTGTTTCATCTGTTGTGCTAAACCATAATTGCCAAGAATAATGAATGAGGTGAATGTTCCTGCTAAAGCCCACCCATATCCTCCAAGTATTGTATTCTTAATGGAACGACCTTTACTAATCATGCCAATGAAGAATGGAGTGCCGATTGTCCAGGCCATCCAATAAGCCCAATAGAAAAGTGTCCAGTTCTGAGGGAATGATGTCTCACGAAGGGGGTCAAGCCATGTAGAAAGACCGATAAAGTTCTGCACCATATTGCCCATTGATTGGAATCCTGTCTCAAGAATATAACGAGCTTCACCACCTAAGAAGAATACATATGCCAAGAAAGCAAAGAAGAAATACATACACCATTTGGCCATTTTCGAAATTCCTTTCATACCGAACCATACTGCCAAACTATATATCACGGCAATAAGAATAAGGATAGAAATAGTAAGCGTAATACTATCGGACAATCCAAACACTTTACATATAGCTGCAGAAAGCAATGGTGTTGCCAGAGAGAATGTAGTTGCTATTCCTGCAAGCATAGCTAATATGGCAATTATATCGATAATACGACCAAAATTTCCATCCATTTTATCTTTGAAAATAGGACGACAAGCTTCTGAGAAACGTTGGCGATCGCGTTTGCGCACATGAATCATAAAGCCAAAGCAGATGGCCAACATCATATGGAAACACCATGCGATTGGTCCCCAGTGGAACAAGGGGAACGTAGGAGCCCAATCTTGCATTGATCCCATAGACTTTACATGTTCATCACTTGCATACATAGCCCATTCACTTAATGAATAGAACATAATATCTGCAGCCAAGGCTGATGTAAATATCATGGCACCCCACATAAAATTTCCATATTGAGGTTTCTCCAAACCTCCTAGCTTTACCTTACCGTATTTTGAATAGGCCGTCCATATGGTTAACCAGAAGACACCAACACCTAAAATCGCATAATAGATGCCACAGTCATCACCAATAAACTTGCGGATTGCCTCTAATACTGTTTTTGAGCTATCAGGAGCAACCATAAAAACTGCACATAGAGCAGCTACGCCTACAAAAGGGATTAACGTGGTTAACCAATCAATACGTCCTTTTAAACTTTCTCTTGATTCCATTTTTTTCTATGATTTTAATGATTAATTCTACTTAATAATTCTTTTGCTCTATTGTAACGATCTTTTCCATACGTTCCAAAATCATCGCCATTAGCTTCTTTGATGACAGTCCACTGAGCCCATAGAGTATCCCATAGTATCTCATAACAAAGGATACGTTCTTTGGTATGGGGTGGGATAATATCTTGATAGTATTTCCCTAAGAAATAATCCTGAGAATCTTCTGAAAACTCACTCTCAATGAAGAGAGCCGCAAAATCTGCCATCGGGTCGTTCATACCACTATATTCCCAATCTATCAGATATATAGTACCATCCTCTGCTTTAATAAAATTCTCTGGAACAGCATCGTTATGGCATGCGCACATTTCTACGCCAAGTTGATTCAGGCGTGATTCTAAAGCCATAACCTGAGGTTTAAACTCTTTCCATCCTTCGTACATGACTGCATTTGCCTTCTTAATAAGTTTGTCGTATTTTTCAATTTCTTGGAAAACACAGAACTCATTCTTAAGTCGCACGTGAGAATCATGAACTCGATGATAAATATCTGCAATCTTGCGAAGATTATCATGACGTTGGATGGTACCAGCATTTAGTGTCTCTGCATTTTCTACAAAGTCTGCCAATTTGATACCTGTCTTGGCATTGAAGTACCTTATTTCGGGATTAACACCCATACGGCATCCCTCGATGGCATTGAATTCTTCATTGCTGCGTTCCACCATACCATCGCTTCCTGGGCCAGGTACTCGTAACACATAGTTTTTTCCTTCAAAGTTTACTCTGAAGTTCTTATTACTCATTCCACCTATTTGAATAATTTCAGCTTGAGTAACATCTTTGCCTGGGAATATCTCTACAAGATATTGCTGCAGATTCTCTTTATCAAAAGGATCCTCTTTACGTCGAAGTGTGCGGAATGTGACCTCCTTTAAATGTTTAAAGTCCTTCATGTTATCCACCTCACCCCATATCAGATTTCTGAATTTCAGGACAGGTCTGTCAAGAACGTCTGTAACATCCATCATCAGATATTCATAGTTGAGATATGAATTATCTGACGATTCCCATTTGTCAACAATCTTTTTGAAAGTTGTCCTAGAGATGCGAGACAGACCAAGCAGCTCGCCTTCGAATCTGCAAACTCGGTGGCGATCTTTGCTGATCTTGGTGATAAAGCCCGCCTTTGTTTCAACAAAGCATTCATCGCCACTACCGCTTTCTTCAGTCATGACAAAGCAATTGCCTTCTTGAATCTCAGATAGTTTCTTCAATACTTCTTTCTCATAAAAGGTATCTCCTTCAACCAATAAGAAATCATCATTTATCAAGTCCTTAACCATGGCCAAAGATGCCATGGAAGACGTAAACTCATAGTTGGGATTAAAAATGAGTTGAACATCATCGGCCTGATATGCTTTGAACATTTCAGCCTGATAACCAACTACCACATAGGTCCTTGAAATACCTATCTCACGAAGAATATCAATACTACGACCAAGTAGTGTAACATCCTCTGAAAAGGGCATTAAAGGATATGGTATTTGGCTATCCCGCTCCTTACGAGCGCTTAAGATGACTGCGGTATTCATTCCAGCATGGGTCAAACATACAAAGCTCATCGAGGTTGTCGAACTCCTCAATATCATGAGGCTGATAACGACGTATCTTCATTAGAGGCAAATCGTCTATATGACGAATATATACATCCTCCCAATAGCCATGACGCGTCTCATCATTGGCATATTCTTTCTTCATGATTTCGCGGAACTTGGCTGAGAACTCCTTGTTTAAAAAGGCATGCCCTACCATATACCATGCATCACTCCCGCCAACTTCAACACTAATAATATTGTCTTCTTTATCAGTAGTCAGACAATACTCTCCAGTCTCTCCTTCAGCATAGAGTGCAGAATAATAGCTTTCTTTCGGTTGTTCTAAAAACACATTATGAGGGAAATAATTATCTGAAGAACAGAGATAAGTATCTTCCAGGTCTTCGATCACGCGAATGACTGAAGAAGTATTGTTATAGCGACTATAGTCCTCGTTCACAACTATCCTCACTCCATACTTGTCTTTGAGGTACATAAACTTTTCAGCCAAATAGCCAACAACGACTATAATATCCGAGATACCAGCATTTTTCAGTTGACATATCTGTCGCTCAATGAGAATTTCACCTTTAACCTTAAGAAGACCTTTAGGTGTTTCGTATGAAAGAGGAGCAAAGCGGGTTGCCATACCCGCAGCCATGATAATTGCATTCATTTGTTTTAGAAAGCAAACCTGGCTGTCAAGTTCACGTGTGACTTTTCGTACACAGGGTTAATTATATAAGCAACACTCAAAGGGAGTGTAAAGTTCTTCATTGCTAAGTTATAAGTGTACTTCAGTTCTATATTACATATGCTGAAATCGTGCTCATAACCGTTATAGCAGCTTTTATTGAAGGCTGCACCCAAAGCCAACGCTAGTTGATGATCATTTAGGAAATCATAGTGACCACCTAATTCTGCATAAGTAGAATAGGCTTGTTTTTCATCCCAATTTTTATCAGCGCCTGCAAAGTAATTACTTAATAATAAGTAAGCAGGGATACTCTCAGGAGCAATTGTTACAACAGCTTCAAACCAGTGCCCAGTCTCTCTACTCTTGAAATTGAAGTATTGGTCCTTAGGTGTATCTATCGTTGGATAATAATAGTCGTTCAATCCAACAGTCAGCCACTTGTAAGTATAACTCAAACCAAGGTCTACTTCTGCATACTTACCATTGATGGCATATCCTCCCATTGCGTATACATAAAAGCCCTTATTGGAATAATTCAAACAAGGAAATACAACAGGGGCAGCATTCTCGGTCATCATCTCCATACCTCGCCAGATATATTTGGTCTGAAGGTCGATTCCAAGATGGAAGTTTGACTCACGTTTATTACTCTCTTGTGCTTGTGCACTGGCAATGCCTAAACATAAGGTAATTGCCAACATAATCTTTTTCATGTTTATTATTAATATTTATAATTGGATTCTTCTTTATACTGTGCTGGGATTTGAATCTTATTTTTCACCATCGCATTCTTTAATACTAAAAAGAAATTTTCTATATCCTTCACATCAATGGCTCCTAAAGCACAAAGACGGAAGGTATTTGTAGTTGATATCTTTCCTGGGTAGATAGTATAACCACGCTCATAACAAAAATCATGTACCTTTTCGAAACTCCAATTAGAATCATCTGGATACTTCACTGAAACGACAAGTCCTGATTGTATTTCATTCTTAATTGCTTCCTTCAATCCCAATGCTGCAACACCTTTCTTAATTGCCTCATAGACTCTGCGATGACGTGCAAACTTTGCATCTTCGCCCTCCTCGAAATATTCTTTCAAGGCCTGAATAGTGGCATAGATAGTCTGCACTGGAGGCGTAAAGTGCATCTCCCCCGTCCTCTCGAAGTATTCATATTGTAGATAGAGATTACAATAGTAGGAACGTGTTGGATAATTCTTAGATGCCTCAATGATATCCCTGCGACCAATAATAAAACTCAGTCCAGACATAGCCATCAATCCCTTTTGAGCTGATGCCATACAGAAATCAACATTATCCTTCACCACATCCAGCGGTATCATACCAAGACTAGATGTAGTATCACTCACGAAAATGGCACCATACTTATGCGCCAAAGCACCTATCTCACGAATGGGATTCAGCACACCTGTACCTGTCTCATGATGACAGCAATAGACCACAGCCACATCGGGATTCTCTTTCAGCGTATTCTCTACGTCTTCCAGATTAGGCTGCTCATAGACTGAAGACTTTAGATTAATATGAGGAATATGATACATCTCACATACCTCTACAGCACGAGTATTGTAAGCACCATTGTTTACGACGAGGATCTTCTTTCCATCTGGCACCAGCGAGTTGATACAAACATCGATATTGATAGTACCCGAACCGCAAAACAATACTGATGTATATTCTGGCTCTGGGGCATGCACCACCTTACACAAATCACTTCGCAGGTCTTTCAGCAAACCTGCAAACTCCTTCTCACGGGGACAAATGTCAGGCACTACCTGAGCATATTTAACAGTATCTGTCGTAGTGGCTGGACCGGGATTCAGCAACACGTTTCTATTAATAGATTCCATCTTTCTTACTTCTTTAAGAATTCCATTAATGTTTCTTTATTCTGAATAGGAGTCGTGGTTGGCCTTCCCAAATCCTTACGATTGCCCTTCTTCACTTTCACTTCTAAGAAGATTGGGCCGTCCCCAAGATTAGAAAGTCGTTTTTGCAAATCTTCCTTGTTATCCACAGAATATACCTGCCTATAACCTACAGCCTTAGCGACAGCAGGGATATTGATCTTTAAACCAACAGTAGGCTGTCCGCCAACTGAATCGTGGGCGCCATTATTAAACACTACATGGATGTAGTTCTTTGGAGCCTTGTTTGCCACAATGGCCATAGAACCCATATGCATGATAGAGGCGCCATCGCCATCGAAACACCATACTCTGCGATCTTGCTTAGCTAAAGCAATGCCAAGGGCTATCTGGGAAGCATGTCCCATAGAACCCACAGTCAGGAAGTCGCGTTCATGTCCTTGGTTCATCGCTGTACGATACTCAAAAAGCTCTCTACTGATCATACCTGTTGTAGAAACTATGACATCTTTGCCGCCCAGAACAGATGCAACGTTTTGAATGGCCTCTTCACGGCTCATCGTCAGATCGTTCTTCTCTATGTTCTGAAGGGTATAGACATCAAAGGTATCCTTCTCAATCACCAATGCATAGCACTGCTTGGTAACCTGCATATATGCAATGGCTTTTTTTATCTGCGCCTCAGCCTTATCCTCTTCCTTACTCAATACGGTATAGTCTATCCCCATGACATTCAGCAGACCTGTTGTCACTTTACCCTGTTTCACATGCTGTGGTTCATCATGCACACCAGGTTTGCCACGCCAACCTATCACCAACAGCACTGGGATGTTATAAACATCAGGATCTGTCAAAGATGCAAGAGGATTAATAATATTACCCTGACCTGAGTTCTGCATATATACTACAGGTATCTGGCTGGTAGCCAGATAATGACCAGCAGCCAAGCCCATAGCACCACCTTCATTGGCTGCGATAATATTATGTGCAGCATCTGCATGGTCAGTAATATAGGCACAGAGGTTTTTCAGCAAAGAATCGGGTACACCTGCATAGAAATCAATACCATAGCAGGCTAGTGTATCATAGAAAAATTGAGGTCGTATCATCTATCTGTAAAACCAATCAATTAATCATTTCTTTATTGTCCCTGGTATAAGATTTAATATCTGTTTAATAGGCATACAATATTCCTCCGAGGCTTCTAAACTTCGAGAAGTCGCCAGTATTGTTTCTGCACACTTTACCATGGCAGGATATGCTGATCTCAACATATGATTTGCATAGATAACTATATTAATACCCCATTCTGCCAATTCTTCTTCCGTAAATTGATTATATGTAGTTGGCACAGCGACAATTGGAGTATGAGGATCTTTTTCTCTGAAACGCTGACAGAATTCTTTAATATCATTACCGCTCTTGTTCTTTGAGTGGATCATCACACCATCTGCACCTGCTGCCACATAAGCATGGCAACGTTCTAAAGCATCCTCTACGGTTTTTCCTGCAATCAATGACTCACAACGAGAGATGATCATAAAATCCCGTGTTATTTGAGCCATTTTGCCAGCTTTAATTTTATCGCTGAAATTTTCTATAGAATCCTGTGTTTGTATAGCGTCTGTACCAAAAAGAGAGTTCTGCTTTAAACCGACTTTATCTTCAATAATTACTGCAGATATACCAAGACGCTCTAATGTACGAACGGTAAAAACAAAATGCTCAAGTTTACCACCCGTATCTCCATCATAAATTACAGGCTTGGTCGTTACCTCCAACGTATCGTTCAAGTCATGCAGACGAGTTGTCAGATCTACTGCCTCAATATCAGGTTTGCCCTTAGAAGTCGAGTCTGTCAATGATGATGCCCACATACCATCAAATTCACGATGCTGACCATTAACCTCTACCGAAGTATGCTCTGCAATCAAACCCGTCAATCCATTATGTGATTCCAGAATACGGACTATAGGCTTAGCAGTAATCAACCTACGTAGAGTGGCCATTCGAGCCTGAGGGGTAACACCCAAAGAATCAATTTCGTCTTTTAAACTAGATGCAGATATACCTTTTGTATAAGGAATTTCTATTACCTCTCCTCCAATTTCATCCATTGCTTTAAAAACCTCATCACGGAGATATTTATATGGTCCCTCCTGCCAATCATCGCCATGAATGATGTAATCTGGTTTATATTTATAGAGATTGGGGGCATAACTAATCTCATCCTGAGGTACGATAGAAGAGACACCTTTTATATTTTCAATAACATTCTTCCGCTGTTCATAATTTAAATATGGGAGTCTTCTATAAGTTGCTATTGCCTTATCCGTGAACAAACCAATCATCACGTTGCCATATTTTGCACCTTCATTAATAATGTTAATAAGGCCTGGGTGCATTATATCGCCAACCATACCTAAATATACTGTCTTTGCCATATATAATTATATCTTTATGTTGTTTTCTGCGTACTCCAAATCATTTTCATCATCTATCTCATACCACTGAAGTCCATAAACTTTCAAAACATTCATCGGCATAACGTGCTGAGACATATAGAGCAATTGATATTCATAACCAAGCTTTGGTTTTTCATCTACAACCTTTTCGTACTCAGAACACATCTTTGCGTAAAATGCATTACTGAGTTTGTGAATACCAACCAGCTCGCCAATAGGATTAATTTTGTTCTTATCTGTAGAACAATTTGAGAGAACACAATTATCATTCATCTCCACATAATACTGATCCTGGAACTTGGTTACAGGAGTAATCAGCATAGCACTTTCAAATTCACAATCTTGTAACGAAGTGATAGCCTTCTTCTCAAAAACCAAATCAGATTCAAGCAGTATGAAATCATCATCGCCTATAGCCTCACGGCAATTCCAAAGCGTATACATACTATTGGTTTCCGCATAGCGAGGACTAAACACGCATTCAATCTGCGGATACTCCGTTTTTAAAGCTTCATAAGCTTCCTTCTTATATCCTGTGCCAATAATAATCCTATTAATCCCACAATTAATAAGCGTCTTGATAGAATGAACAACCATTGGCTCGCCCATAAAAGACACAAAGCCTTTTGGCATCTTCTCCGTCATCTGGCCAAAGCGAGTTCCAAGTCCCGCAGCCATAATGACTGCTGTTGATATCTTTTTCATTTCGTTGATGATAGAGAATTGATTGATTTGTTACTTGGAACCAGCTTAGCTCCTCACTTGCTTCTAAGAATCATCACTTCTTGAAGGTTAATCCTGCTAAAATATCAGTGAATTATTATAATCCGCGCGGGATTAACCGAAAGGGGAGGATTATACAGAGTAACAGAATAACGGCTTTTTAGACAGAAGAACATAAGGACAGAGGGTTTTAGATAGAGGGACAAAAAACTAGTAAGTATAAGAAAAATGGGTTTATGTGTGTTGAGAGTAGGTTTTTTACTCGTTTTTCACTATCTCTGGCACTATATAAGTGCCGAAGATACTCACATTCGAAAAATCTCAAATTAAATTTGGATTTTTACTCATTTATTCGTATCTTTGTCCCCGATAATTGCTAATCATGATGCATTGGACGGCAATCATCTATGTTCTGAAATGTTAATGGTTTTGTGATATAGTTATGGTAGACGGATATAAGTTTTATAAAGGGGATGAGGATATCGTAGTAGTGGAGCGCATGGAATTCGCTTCATCGATTTTTAATGAGCAATACCGACAGGCTTTGCAACAATTAAATAATATGATAGGAGCCCCCAAAGAGGATATACCAAGTGTACTTGCTTTTTGTGGAGACAGAGGTGAAGGAAAGACTTCGTGTATGGAGTCGGTTCGAAATATGTTGATGAACCGTGAACAAGAAGCAGTGAAAAGCTATTGGGGCAATAATTATCCTTACCTCTCAGAATCATCGTTCGCCTTTTTTAAAACAATCGATCCAGCTTTCTTTGATTACAACCACAACGTGCTGGAACTGATACTTGGGAGAATGTTTTCGGAATTTGATAAGGAGGAAAACATCCATAGGGAAGGACAAACAAAAAAGGAAAGAGACGAAGCATCCAAGAAACTTCAGAGAAGTTTTTACGATGCCAAGCGTTGTTTGACGCTTATGGAAAGAGCACTGAAGCCAGGCTATGACCCGATAGAGGAATTGGATGAACTCTCTGCAGGCGTTTCGCTTGCTGAAAAGATGAATGAGCTTATAGACAATTATCTAGCTTTCTTGTATCCAAATACCGATGCCAGTAAGAGGTTCCTGATTATCAGTATCGATGACCTAGACCTGAATGTGAAAGGGGCCTACGAGATGGCTGAACAAATTAGGAAGTATCTTGTGAGCAAACACTGCATAGTACTCATTTCACTAAAGGTTGAACAACTCATTGAAGTTATCTCCAACTATCTGGACAAACAGTCGGCACCGGAAAAGAATCTTGACACGCCTGCCATGGCTTCGAAATATCTGACAAAGCTGATTCCCATGACAAATAGGGTTGTGATGCCTAAAGTGTATGATTTATGCAATTCGAAACTGACAGTGTACGAAGATCAACGAGAAGTTCACTTTTTCAACTCTATTAAAGAAGCAGTCGTGCAATTGATATACTTGAAGACACGATTTCTGTTCTACAACAGCAAGGGTAGGGTGTCGCCTATCGTGCCGAATAACCTTAGAAGTTTGCGCCATTTAATAGGGATGCTGCTTGACATGAGTGACTTCGAAAATAATAATACCTCAATAGCTAACAAGAATGCCTTCAAGGCCTATTTCTATCATACATGGACGAGGCAGTTGACTGAAGAGAACGCAAAAACAGCGCAGCTATTGACGGGGAATACGAATACGAGCGAGTTGAATAAACTGGTGGTTATGCAGTTGAGCCGATATATTGACAGAAGTCAGGCTACAGAGCTAGTAAAGAACATCATTAATGCAAACAATTATATCTATAACGTTAGCATCGGCGATGTGTTCTATCTTATCAACTTCCTAGAAATGAGTAATGTGGATGAAGACCTGAAACAATTGCTCTTTTTCATCAGATCTTACTATAGCATCAGGCTCTATGAATGCTATGATGTCATCACGGAACAGGAAGGAGAACTCTATCCAGAGCCAACATTAGAAGGCGAGGTATATAAAAGTGACGGATGGTTTAAGCGAACGAACCAGTTGCAACGACTGGTAAACGGATCGTTTTTTACTTATTTGCCAGATGATATGTTGCCTATGACGAAGGTGGATGGAGATGATTTTTACCGCGATCTGAGGATATACAGTGCCATCACCCCACTGTATAAAGACACCATCAAGCAGCTTTGGAGTAACATTACGGCTTATGATGTCCTGACAGATGAAGAAAAAGCAGATATCAGGACTCATTTCAGAGTAGCCGAGTTTCTTGCATTGACCACCAAGAAGTCGGTCAGGCAGAAGGAGGCAGACCGATATGTTAATGTAAAGCGCGATTTCCCAGAACCCTATTATCTGACAAACTATAATATAAATACAGGGTACTTGGTATTTGACGTGATGGCACCGTTCTATAATGTTGTGAACTTGAAATATGCATACGGACGTTTTTCTTACTTGAAAAGCAGGAGCGGGAACCCCACAGATTTCTATCAGTTTGCTCTAACTCACGACTGGTCGCTATTGCGAAGAATGATGGATTTTGTCAGACTGAAGGAATACAACGAGGAAAATCCTGATACACCCCAAAAGATAGAGAATCTGGAGCCACTGAAAGATGAAGATATTAACGGCGGCTTGTTACGGCTAATATCCAACGCCACTATCAGGAATGGGGATGTGCTACTGGCTATGATGGAGAACCTGACCAGTATGCGTGCAGACAACCACAACATTAGGGATCACATCAGTTGTCTGGAAAATTTCTATCATGACATCATCAATTCAGAGATGCGTACCTATACGAACTCAAGCAACAATCGTCCCTATGTTATCAGGTTCGCATTTTTGGAGGCTATGATAGAACTTATGGGGAATAATAAGGAGCGCCAATTGCTGAAGAGTATTTATAGTACGGGTATCAACAAAAAGGGCTATAGCGGAGATGAGGTGCTAGCCAGATTTCCACGTTTCTTCAACTTGTTTGACAAATCGAAGAAAAATACAGCCATTATTGAGGATATGCACAAGACATATCCGAAAGAATCGGCCAGATTGTCTGAAGCGCAGTGGAAGAGTCTTTTCCCTGAGAACAAACAGTATAAACGTGAGCAGATTATAAGTATCTTAGGGAAGGCTATGTCGGACATGGTCGGTGCTGAAGACGACTACGACGAGGACGAACTGACATTCTAGTCCCAAACATATGGATATAGAGAGAGGTATCGCAAGGGCATTTTTCTACGACTACCCCATAGAAAAAGCATGGGATATGTTGGAGAAAGGTAATTGGGATGATTTCCTGACGCCATTACCTGATTTACTAAAATGGCAGATGAGGGCATTTGACGTTGGAGAGTTACGCCAGATATGGGAAGTATTCCAATGTCGGTGGAAAACGGACTATGCGGGATATCCAACAAACGCATGGCCTCTGCTCTATATGAAGGATATGGCCGGCGACTTGCTGGTCAAAGTTAATAATGCTCCAAGAGTAAAACAGGACGGACTGCTTCGATGGAGAATGATATCCCAGAGTATTGGAGAAGATTTATTGACGCTTACGTGGCTTGCCGGAAAGGAAAAGAACAATATCACCATGCGTGATGATTTTGTATGGGAAGATACCATCAAGATAGAAGATAAGTCATGGAAGGACCTGATGGGTAATAAGCCACTATACGACATACACTCACATATAGGCGCATCATCTGATGCGTTCAACATCAGATGGATATACTGGATGAACAACTGGGATGAGTGCGTAGTAAATGAAAAAGAACCCATCAACGACGTGTTTATAGCATTGGCAATCAGATACGACATCTTTGCTCTTGTGAAAGAAGGTACTGCAATATCTGAAGACAGGATCAATCAGTTTGTCAAAGCCAGGAAGGACGTAAAGGCTTATTGTAAACTGGTGAACGACTCACTGCGTGATGTAGTCATAGCAAAAAGAAAAGGAAAGGCACTGGGTACAACACCGGAAAAGCAATGGGATTATGCCTTAGGCAAGGACATTCAGATAGCTACAGAACATGAGAGTTCGCCATATATGCTTCATGGGGGGGAGAGATGGCTCATGTATCATTATCTGTGCAAACTATACCAACAAAAACCAGAAGCAGTTGCTGCAGTCCCTCTATTTTATATGTATTTGCTTATTAAGATGGAGTATAGGAAGAACTATATACACTCCAACAATCTTTTAGGACTCTCGAATCTTCAGGATTACGAAAACCAGAACAGAGAGGACAAAATAGATAAGATTGCTGAGGTAAGGAAACGCTATGCTATACAAACAGCCTTAGGGGACTATCAAGGGAAAAACTATCTGGAGACTAGAATCAAATGGACAGAATACCCTAAAAGCGGGAAGCAAGTGGATGTCAAGATGGAATGCAGCATCTTTGGTCAGGAACGGAAAGATAGGAAGAAACTATTGCAAAGAGTGAGACTTGTAGTTTCTTATAATAAACGATATGCAACCTATACAAGCCAAGACCGAGAATCGAAGTTGTTCAAACAGAAAGAACAATTCGACCAAATCTATCAGCACTATACATCGAATAAGCGTAAGCAGGAACAATCGGATTTCTGCGTAGTGGGTATCGATTTTACAGGCTCTGACGAATTGGCAAGGCCAGAGGTTTACTCACAACTGATAAGATATGCCAGGGCTCAAATGCCAACACCATTTAAATGGTTTACTTATCATGCAGGTGAAGACTTCTATGATTTGGTAGATGGTCTGAGGACTATTGATGAGATACTGGTTTACCTGAAATGGGATAAGAACTGTAGACTGGCGCACTGTTTGGCGTTGGCTACGGATCCAACGAAGTACTATGACAGCAGGGGATGGAATATTATCATTACTCGGCAGATGTTATTAGATAATTTGACATGGCTTTGGGGTAATTCAGAGAGAATAAAGTATCCATTGCGCAAAGTCGACAAGGAGACTTTGCTGTCGAAAGCCCGTGAACTATATGAATTATTGGGCTATACAAAGCCATTTGACATCAATGCCTATTGGAAGAGCATGCGTCTTAGAGGCGATCATCCGATGGGCGGCTCAAGGGAGAAAGACAAGAATCTGTTTTCGAAAGCTGCATTGGATCCTGATGTGACTTTAGGGGCGTTGAGAGCAGATCCTGTGGTGAGTAAGATGTTTAAAGATTATTATGATGACGATGCCATCAGGGAGCGGGGGATGCAAATCGTCAATTGGAAAATGCCGCGTGATCTGGTCGGCCTTATTAAAAGGCTACAGAAGGATCTGATGACGAGAATAAAGAAAGAGAAAATAGCTATAGAGACCTGCCCTACCTCGAATTGCCTGATAGGTTATTTTGATAAATATATTGACCTGCCGCTTTTTCAATTCATCAAGGAGTTTCCTAAGAATAAGATTTCTATCAATACTGACGACAAAGGCATTATGGCTACATCAATAGAGAATGAGTTTGCTATTATTGCCCAGGCCATGAAGAAGGACCGGAGGTATTCGGGGAAGTCGCAGGAGATACTCGAAAGACTGAGGATCGGCGGAAGAGACAGTAGGTTCCGAGTGTGAGTATTATCCTTTACGAAACATTGAAGGGCGAGTGGCATTGTTATGTCAAGGATCTTAAGAACTCGGAAGGGTGAAAAGTGAGGGATTCTGTCCAATAGTATGACAAGCCGCCGATTGGGTACATACCTGATTGGCGGCTTGTTATTATTGTCTGTTTCATGAAATGATGGATATTGGGAGCCATGAGGAGTTTCATTTGTGAGTGTTCCCTTTCTTTTTGAGATATACATGAAAATCCAAGTAACCGAAGATGATCAACGTGAATCCTGTTATTCGATAATATCGGCAAAACGGTACTGATTCAAGCGCTACGATGGTACCGTTTCGCCGATATTATCATATTTTTCAAAGAAAAATTTGGATTGTTCATGAGATTTGCTTATATTTGCGGTCAGTTACTGCTGACTGTGATGCGTTGGACGTCAATCATCTATGAGGTATGTGGCAATTATATCATGTTCTGAGTGCGCCCTGTTTGGTGATGGGGTGACCCTGAGGTGTGGGGGGGATGGAGGAGTGTATGGTGATAAGCGATGGAGGAAGGATGGAGGAGACAAGTAGAAGGCGTGATGGTTAATCCTTTTAATCGAAATTGGGAAGGTAATTGTACCAAAATGAAGAAAAAAGGTGTAGAAAATGGGATGAAAGGGGATATAATTCAAAAAAAAACTGTAAATTTGCAGCAAGATTTTGAAAAACTTGGAACTGATTATGACAGGTGGAATACGATATTATCGTCACTTTAAGGGTGGTAAATATAAGGTCCTGGCCATTGGACAGGACAGTGAGTCGTTGGCACCTGTTGTGGTTTATCAGGCTCTGTACGGCGACCATAAGGTATGGGTGCGTCCCAAAGAGATGTTTGATGGTGTTGTTGTGAGAGATGGTAAGACTATTAAACGATTTACGGAAATAACGAAGGAAGAGGCTTATGAGAAGTGAGGCGGACAAAGCATATCTTGCAAACAAACATAAAGGCGGTGAGGCAAATGCCAAAGGCGGTCTTTATGAGGATTGCTATGCAGTATTCCAGATAGTATCGTGCATCGCTAAATATAAGGCGGCTTTGGAGGGTGTGGCTTTGCAGACGCAGTTGGAGGACACCTTCGTTGATGACTTGCTGATTGCCCACCCTAACAAGAACGTATATCATCAACTGAAGAATACCCAAAGTTTGACTTGGGATACGAAATCGTCTGAAAGGACTATAACTTCTGACTTTGAAAGTCAGATAAAGGACTGTCAGGATCGTAAAGAGGCATTCGCTCTGAAATTGGTATATTCTGCGGCTAATAGTAAAGTCGGTGAGAGTATCCCAGAGAGTATTCAAGATTGTACAACGACAGAGTTTTTCCCATATGAGGATGATTTGAATGGTCTGATTCTCATCAGTGAAGAGTTTATAGACGCTCTTAGGCAAATCTCGGTTAATGGTGGTAATGCAACTATTGATGACTTGGCGAATGTGGCTCAGGTGTTTCTTGGTGTTTGGCGGGGATGCGGCAGCAATCATCGGGTAAGCTTGTCGGAGATTGTTGCTCGTTCGGAGAAAACGAAACATTTTAATCTGAACATATTTGCTGATGGGACGATTAGCGCGGCTTGCCGTGAGGTCTTGGATAACATAGAAGGACTTCACTATTATGTTAGCGGAAGAATGTTTTACTGGCAGATGGGGGATTTTACCGGTAGTTGTCCTTGGCCAGAAGGGAAAGAACAGGAAATCATTGAAAAACGACCAACTACAAGGCGTGAACTGGTAGCAATATTATAAGAGAAAGGAGGTCTTATGAGAACGTTTAAAAACCTACAATATGGTAATGAAGCAGTGATCAGGGCTTCTTTAGAGGCTTTGGCAGACAAAACTACGGGCGTAGAAGAATACCGCAAGGCATTCCGCATGCTTGGTGAGGAACTTGGCAAGGTCTTGGCTTATGAATATAAAGCAACTCCCGCAGAGAACATCATGTTGGTATGTGCCTCAGAAGATGCTGATTGGTTGGCGACAGGTGTTGAATCGGGATTCGGCAGGGGCGAATTGAGGAAATCGGTATATTGGAGTTCGCGCGAGGTGGTGCATATCAATGAGGATGGTTCCAAAGTGGAAATATCGCCTATAGAAAAAGCGTACGAAGAACCGATAGAAGATTGCCAGTTACTGGTAATCGTCAAATCGATTATTAGCACCTCATGTGTGGTGAAGACGCAACTGACCAGACTGATAGGAAAGATAAGCCCGAAACAGATAGTGATACTTGCCCCCGTCATGTATAAAGATGGCATTCCAAATCTGATGCGTGAATTCCCTGAGGAGATAAGCCGCAAGTTCCATTTTATAACGTTTGCCATTGATGATGAGCGCGAAGGTAGTGAGGTGGTTCCTGGAATAGGAGGTATGGTGTATCCACGGCTTGGACTAATAGATCTTGAAACTAAGAACCATTACATACCGGAAATGGTGCTCAGGAAGATGTGAGGGGGGCTATATATTGTTAAATGGAGTGACGGAAATACGTCATTCGTTGAGAGCTCGCTTAATGGAATTTATGGTAGATAAATGATATGAAGAGGTGTGAACAATAGGATTGATCATGCCTCTTTATGGTCTTAAGGGTTGCTACAGTGTCGCAACGTATGGGACAAGAAGATACAATCATACAATACTGAATATGGATAAGAAAGACCTATATGCTATCGATTGGGATAAGTACTTGAAACCTGATAGGCAAAGACCATCTGGGACACATGCACAAGCAGGATGGGATAGCAGAAATCAATTTGAAAGTGACTTTGGAAGAGTAGTTTTCTGCCCAGCCATCAGACGTATGCATGACAAAACACAGGTTATCCCCCTTACAAGTGGCGATACCATCCTGACACGACTTACACACTCGATGCAGGTGATGAGCGTGGCGGAGTCGTTGGCTCATTATTATACTAGGTCGGAGAAATTCCAGAAAACATACGGAGATAAAACATATCAGTATGATGCAAGTATCTCTGCCATCTTAAGGACTGCAGCCTTACTACATGATATAGGGAACCCGCCATTTGGACATTTCGGTGAATTAACGATACAGAACTATTTTAAAAAGTATCTGGAGGATCATCATATCATTACGGAAAGACAGGCTTGGGATTTTACGCAGTTTGATGGCAATGCCTTAGGGCTAAGAATAGTGTCGAAGCTGCAGTATACAGGAACGCTGGACGGCCTGAACCTGACTTATCCAACGCTGGGGGCATACTTGAAATACCCTAATAAGGGTAAGGCGGGTGGCAAATATGTGGGAGATCACAAGCATGGCATATTCTGCACAGAGGAGAAAATCTTTGACGAGATAGCTAAATGCTGTAACATGAAGAAGGGTAAGGATAAGTTTAAGCGACATCCTTTATCGTTCTTGGTAGAGGCTGCTGACAGTATTTGCTATGGAACCATGGATGTAGAGGATGGTTACAATATCCATTGGTATACTTTTGATAACATCATTGACTCCTTAAACAAATACATTTTTGGAAAGGTATCGGAGAAAGATAATGGAGAAGATTTACTAAAACCTTATCTTGACGACCCGAAAAAGCCGGATAGTTTTTCGATAGAGAAACTGATAGGTTTTAGCAGGAAGTGGAAAGATGGGACTGAGAAGGATAAGAGAAGGCTGATTTTGGACTTCCGCGTTGCAATGATAGGCTATTTGACAAAGTTGGCTATTGAAAATTTTGAGAAGAACCTGGAAGCGATTGATAAGGGGACATATTCAAATGAACTGCTGAAGGATGATAAATATGAGGTGTTTGAAGCCCTTAGTGATTTTACATTTCATAGAATCATCTCAATGCGGGATATTCAGGAGGTTGAGTTGACGGGTAACTCTGTTATCAATGGACTGTTGGACATCCTGATGAGTTATGCTTTCAGCGAGGATAAGAAATTCAGGTCGAAGATAAAGGCCGTGATTTCGAAGAGTAGAATGGAGGTGACGCTGCATGAGAATAAATATGAGGGGGTGGACTTCAAGATATTTAAAGAGGAAGACCTTTGGGATTTTGACATAGAGCAGCTGGATAACTATAGCAAACTGAGACTGATAGTGGACTTTGTAGCGAGTATGACGGATAAGTATTCGGTGGAGTTGTATCAGAAGTTTGCGGGGATGAGGATGTGAGAAGAAGATGGGAATGAGGGAGACAAGTAAGACTCCGTAGAAAAACAACTTTATTAAAACTGACGAAATGATAGAAAGGAGACCAAGGATAATTGATGTAGAGCGGAAACCGCAGAAATGTCCTGTTTGTGGTGAGCGAGTTGTTGACATCATCTATGGTACTGGCGATATGACGGAGATAGAATTCCTTTTGGAGTATCGCAAGGAAGGGATGATGGGTGGTGACAATATTCCGCGTCGCCCCCCGATATGGGAGTGCGTCTGTGGGTGCAGACGTTTCAGAAAGGTGAATTGGGATGGGACGGATGCTCCAGTGAAAGTTAAGATGCTGAAGAATGTCCGTAAGGCACCGGAAACGCTCATCAATTGGGAGTCGAACATGGCTATCGATGCTGTAGGCAAGAATGAGGGAAGCAAGACTCATCATTACAGGGTGGAGGTAAGGACGGAACTTGGTGAGAAGGAAATCGTGAGCGTGACAGCTGTTGACGAGCAGGATGCAGAGGATATGGCTCTCTCGCTGGTTATGAAGGGTGCTGTCGGGCTGAAAGGTAGGGTATGCACGTATAATGTGGTTGTGGAGGAGGAGTGACATGGCGAAGAGTAGAGAAGAACTGATGGAGGTGCGTAAGCAGATGATTGGCCAGATGGAGCAGAAACTGCATGAATCGTGGTCATCGGAAGAGGATAGTCTGTTTTACTATCATCGTTCTGAGGATAGGATTGTGTTGTCGCATGCGCTGTTTTGGGTGATGATTCAGAGTTTGAAGGGTAAGATAAGGCAGGAGAAGTTTTTGCTTCTGCTGAGACAGTACCAGGAGGAGATGCTTGATGCTTATCTTCAGGACACCGAGGATTTCCCAGAGATGCTGCATTATTGCAATGTGCTGTATGAAACTCTGCCCATGATACTGAACAGTTCGCATTTAAGAAGTGAAAAGGATGTCAGGAAACTTGTCGCTATCGCTGTCGTTGCTGCTGGGTATGGCGGTGACATGGACGAGGAGTTGGCCAATGCCCTCTTAGACGATATGGACTTTGACAGATATGGCAAGGTTAAGTGTCCGAAGATAGAGGGGATGCTGCCGAAGCTGATGAAGATGGTGGAGGGGGAGATGAGATAACCCCGATGGGGAAACCATTGAGGACAGGGAGAAAGGATGAACCCTGCGGAGAATACCAAGGAGTTGTGGTAAAGGATGCTGAGGTATAACAAGATAAGTTGAAAGAAGTATATGCAGCTATCATTAGGAACAGTATTAAAAGGTAAGGATTTGGAGGATTTTTTGTTGAATGGCATTGGTGAGAAAAAAAATGCTGTCATAGAACATCTCTCCTTGTATGACGGCAATGACTTGTTTCCCCAATGGATTGAATTTGTCAGGCAAATAGATGAGCTAATAAATCTGTTGTTTGACCTGTCTGAAGAGGATTTAATTTTGCTTGCAGACTGTAAGATTGATACTTTTGACAATCACGAACAAGTAGCTAATGTGTTCCGTATGCTTCAAGCGAAATATGGAGAACATGTGGCTTCCAGAGTAAAACGTTTGGTTGCTATGTATGCTGCTCTGAAGCTTGAATTCTGTGTTTTTGGAATTCACGGTCTTTGGTATCGCACTATTTTTGAAATAATTGGTTTTTGTCAGTCAAGACGATTGTATTATATGGCTTATTTGAGCCTTATTCGATTGTATGCAAAGGGAACAAAAAAGATAGAGGCAACGGATTTATTAAGCCATTTCCAAGAGCAGATAGAGACAAACATGACTCCTATAACTACAGGTTTGCATGGTATAATGGGGAGTAGATGTCTAGATGGATATCAAGCAGTAGCACGGCCAATCGGGTTGCAGTTTAATATGCGTTATCAGCAGTTAGAAGGTTTCTTTTTGGAGGCACACACTATGAGCGAGGTGGATATACTTGAATATAGCAGGTCATTGTCTGAGAGATACACTTCATCCGGAGTCGTAAAAAAACTCTACTCATATGCAGAACTTGAAAATGCTGTAAAACAGGCGGAATGTTTATTCGGCGAGTATGATATTGTTAACAGTACAGAACTGTTAGAAATTAAGCAGATTGTTAGTGAATTGAAGGCGAGGTTTGTAGAAGAATATTCGTTGGTACTAGATGAGGAAGAGTATAAAAAGTTGGCAGAACATTGCCCACATCTGCAATTATGCAGTACAGCTAAGGACTACTATGACACAATTAATGAGCGCCCAGCATTTTATCCTTTCGCGGACAACTATTATTCTACAGTGTTTATGATGATACGTTATGTTGAGAATACACTTTATGGACTATTGAAAAAGAAAAGACGATATAAGATAAAGGCGGGATTCATGTTTGAAAAAAAAGTTGAAGCACTATTGAAAAAGTATAGGTTTGAGGTGACAGATGTTAAGCGAATACATATGCAGGAATTTGATGTGATATGTAAGAATGGTGACACCATTTATAATTTTCAGTGCAAGAACAACTACCTTGACATAAACAACCTTAGTCCGGCAAATATGGATAAGGTGTGTAAACAGAACAAACGACTGACGAATTACTATATCAAAGCATTGGAAAAAGAGAATCATAGGACAAGGTTGCTTGTAGAGAAATTCAAAACAGATAATATTGAGAACTATGTTGTTGTAAGATATCCTGTAATGATGAACCATGCACGCGTGATATGTTACAATAATCTTGAGGACTGGTTGGAAAATAAAATGGATAGATAGCAGTAGCCGAGCAAGTATTAATCGATTTCCTAGTTGTTAAGATTAGATTTCCAAGGTGTTAAAATAAAGAGAAAGAAATGAGAAATAGGATACAATATTTTTCAACCTATGATATGAGTATCTCTTATTATCTGCAGAACGCAGAAGAGATAATAGAAAAGTATAATAAAGGTTGGAGACCAGAAGATGTTAACGATGTTATAGAGCTTTATAACATATGGCTATTTGTGGATAATGGTATCTACATGAAGAGTTGGTCAGAGGATATGCTCAATGAAATCAGAGGGTATAAAGACAATGTTATTCCATTCTTTTCCAACTTGGATGAAACAACGTGGGTGGCTGTTTACAAACAGATAGATTTCTCATACCGTGATGATTTTTGGGAAATAATAGACAGATTCAATATCAAGAGTTTTGTAAACAAAGCGACACTTGAAGAGGCATTTTCTGAGAACTCTAATGATTTGAGATATTTGCTTCAAAGAGAACGCCTAGTTAGAAAATATGATAAGATAGTTGCTTCAATGCTCAAGGATAATGAGCATACGGCAGAATGGATATTGAGTGAATTTGTAGAAGATGACAAATTCGGAAGCCATGAACATATTTATTTTCCAGCTTCGCTTACTCTACAAGAGCGTGAAGACATTATATCTAAATATTTGGATTTACCAGAGCCTAATCTGAACTATGTTCGACTTATCTTGGTGGCCAAAAGAGACTCCAATTTGAGACTCTCGGATGATGTCGTTCTTAAGGCAAAAAATGTTGAAAGAACGTTGAATAACAAATACTTTAACGAAAGCACCACCGTCCACTTTAAATATTCTGTTCGTTTAAGTGAAGAGGCTAACAAACCTTTATCGTGGGTCGAATACGATGAGGAAGGCGATGCAATCCATTGTTACTCAAAACCCATTATGCTTGGCTTCAAAGATGCAGAATTACTGCATTATTGCCGCTATGGCTTTGATTTTTTGACCTATAATGGAATGGTAGACTTAGTGTCGAAATTGTCGGATTCAGGTGTTTTTGAACGTACGATGGGGCTGACAGGCAAGTATTCGTACACGACCAATATGGCTTTCCGCTATAAAGAAGCTATATCAATGCTTCAAATAGAGGCATTGCAAAATGCGCTGGAAAGTGATAATCGGAATCTGGAGGCAGCGATTAAAGATTTCTACGAAACATACTTGAAAGAGAAATATGGTTATCCAACAACCATCCTTTCATTGCCGGATTCCTCAGCTGACTGGGTTTCAAAATGTAGAATCATAGCACCAGAAATCGACGCCGTTGCAAAGAGATATCATTTGTATGCAAAACGGGGAGTTGTAGATGAAGATTTGCTACAGATCTCATCGGATACTGTGAGAGTATCGAGTGCAGTTAGTTGCAATCCCATCAAATATTACACAATAAAAGGGAAACCAGGAGGCTTATTCAGGCTTTTTCACTTGCTTTTTAGTGACCAAAGTTTGCTGTTGTTTGTTGAACCGTTTAAGGATAATCACTATGGCTCGTTTTTCCAGATGCTTGTAGAACAGGATGGGAATATATTATATGAAAACTATGCATTGTATCAACGTGGTGATATTGATTATCTGATAGAAGAAGGGTATTTATCGAAGAACGATAAGGGATGTCTTTGCGTAGAAAAGAAGATGGAGATAGGTCTTCTCAAACAGTTATATGAGTATCATAGTTGTCCAGTGCTGGCATATGGAGCCTACGGAAAGGAGCTATTACAGGAAATGGCAGACAGAGGTTGGCTGGAGGAGGACAATCATCTCCTATCTATAGAAGAAAGGAATTACTTCGATTACTACATGTACAATACACCTTATACCAATGGTCCTGCCTTGAGAAACCGTTATTTACATGGAAATAGTGGTAGTCCGACTCAGGATTATAAGCATAGGAGCGCCTATAACCGTCTATTGATTTTGCTAATTCTGGAATTGCTCAAGATAGAGGATGACTTGATACAACGGCAAATGTCGGGTGTAGTAGATGAGAACGACGAATATCAAGAAGAAACATTTTTATTAGGAAAGATGGCAGAGGTCTTGTCATATTCAAATCCTAAGGCACTTACTTCAGCGGGAAAACACGTCCTATTGCCTAAGAAACTTGGAGTGGACGAAGGGTATGTATTTGTAAATGCTTTGGTTAGTACAAATACGCCTGCATACGTTTTATTGGTTAAGGAAAATGTGTTGCCTGAGTATATAGCTTTTTTATTGAATTCGTCGTTGTTCAGATATTTGTTAAATAAACAAGGCTCCAAAACGGCTATTTTAACTATAGAAAGAATTCGTTCTTTTACTTTGCCGTATAGTAGAATGGAGTATCAGGCTGTATGTGGCAGGTTTGAACGTTTGATAGCCCCACTTAAGATGAGCGAAACTGCACTAACACGAGAAGAGCGTCTTCAATTGAACCTCTTCTCGAACCTACGCGACTATCTTTGTATAGAACTATTCAAACCTGATTTTACAAAAGATACAGGTATTTCATTTTTAGCACCATTTATGGAACTGATGGAAGAAATAAGTGGTGATGAAAAACAATGTGCAGGACAAATAGCAGATGCTCTGTTGAAACCAGGAAATCTCTTGATGGATAATATGAAGAAGGCAAGGATTGTGTTAAATCAACGGAATCAGGCATAGCTCATGGAATGGACGCTTCAGAAGATAGAACTGGAGAACTTCAAGTTCTTCAAAGAACCATTTGTGTTTCCGTTGAATGGAAAACATGTGTTGCTGTACGGAGAAAACGGATCTGGTAAAAGTTCTATAGTATGGGGACTTTACACATTGATGGAAAGCCACAAAAAGTCTGTTGCAGAAGTCCAAAAGTATTTTAGTCCGAGTAACAACCAGCATCTAAGGAACCGTTATAGCACCGATAGAGCGCACTCCAGCGTTAAAACAACCTTTACCCCAACGACAAGTGGTGTTTCTCCGAAAAAATATGAGATATCAGATACAAGCATTTCGACACAGACGCCTGGAGATGATTTCATCAGGTTTACAACAGCAGCGTTTGATATGTTTAATTATCGGATGTTGTCAGACTGGATATACCAGAAGAACAGCCGTAGTATAGACTTGTTTAGCGGATTTGAAAAAGACATATTCAAGTATTTGTATTTCAGCCAAGCATATGAACGCGTGGACGGTACTATACCAGCACAAAATGGCACAACGGCTGAAGAATGGTGGCAATATATTAAGAGCGTAAGGTTGCCATTGACAAGGCGTAGCCAGGTAAACCATGGAACACCGGAATATACAAAGTTCATGTCCTTATTGCGTAGCTTCAAACAAGAAATGGACGATGTTCTAGAGCAGGTGCAGCGTTTAGCAAACAATATGTTGCATAACGACCTTGGCTTACCGAATATTTCGATACAGATTGACATGACCGATGTGCCATTTAATCTGGTGAAGCCAAACTGCAAACGTTATAAGGATGGCAAGGTGCATAATCCAACCATCAGTGTAAGAGCAACGGTGGAAGATGATAATTTTCCTGGCTGGTCGACACGAATAGAACATCTAGCAACCTATTTCAATGAGGCTAGACTCACTTGTATCGGAATAGCTTTACGATTAGCTATATCGGATTTCAAGTTGATTACCAGTGGTGATGTTTCGCCTATTCTTTGTATTGATGACCTGCTGCTTAGCCTAGATATGAGTGCAAGAATACCTATCATCAAGCTTCTTTTGGAGAAAGCAAATAACAGACAGATGATGGTGTTCACCCATGACTGGGCTTTTTTTGATACCATGAGCATGCTTATTAAAGAAGCAGGTAAACAAGCAGAATGGAATTTCTATGAAATGTATGAACGTGTTTCGAGGAAGGTGGGTAAGGTTCCAAAACCGTTATTTCTAACAAAATATACCTATAGAGAAAAAGCGGAGAAGTATTTCGAAAATGCAGACTATCCCGCTTCTGCCAATTATTTGAGAAAATATTGCGAGGAACAACTTAAACGACTACTACCACCCAACCTTCTGCTTAAGCCCAAACGTAATGGTGAAATAGAAGAGGAAGTTCTGAATGGCTTGATTGAAAAAATGGAGAATCGTTTTTGTGCATTATATAACATTCCCCTCACAGAATTACCGTCACTCTCTTTTTACCGAAAGCGTTTGTTTAATCCGTTGTCACATGATGATGCACATACGCCAGTATATAAGGCAGAGATTATAGGTGCAGTAGCAGAAATTGATAAGGTGAAGGTGATAGCTGATAGTATAAAAGTTATCTGTGAAGGATTGGGAAATCATCGGGATGAGTTTTTGATGACAGTAAAAAATGGAAATTATACGGAAAGTGTCACCTTTGATGTGATGGAGAAGTGGACTAGCATTGAGGTTCACGGATTCAGGTACTATAAAGATGTGAAGGTTAAAGTGTTGTCTAGTACAATCGCTGCTGTTGTTATTCAGGAATACGATAGCCTTCGGGAGGTGTTTGATGCTGTGTGCGGGGCTTTAGGGTTGAATGTTCTGCCTTCAACGCCACCGACGATGGAATCCACAATCATTAATAGGCATAGGTTGATTGCGCTGACTGCAATATAAAATTTTAAGGTTGTCATATAGAAATAATGGAGTAACTTATGGTTGTAGAAGAAATACTTAATCATGCGCAGATGGAGGTTCATACAAAGCAGGAACTGTTTCTGCGGCTTTGCGCTTTGAATTATCTTAACGCATTAGTTAAGAAGAAAGAAAATAAAGGTGTACTTAACTATGGGATGATAAAGCCCAAAGCACTACATTTGGCTATTAAACTGGAGGAGAATGGCCAGAAAGGTTTATGTGAAGAAATTTTTGTAAAAGAGGATGAAGACTGTTTGTATATAAGGTGTTACGGATTACAGTTCAGTTTCCATCATATCAATGTGAAGGTGCTGGCGAAGGATTACTCACAGCTATGTAATGCTAATGCAATTTGGGATGGAGTGAAACTTCAACCTGTTGCAGAGGCTCTTTATTCTCTAGCGAACGAAGCCGTAAAGGAGGATTATGATGAAGTAACAGTAAAGAATCGGATTAATACTATTTTGCGAAATGCCAGAATACAGAATTAAAATCGGTACTTCAATAGGAAGTAGACTCACGGGAATAGTAACGCATGCTCAGTTTCCGAAATGCAAAGTGGGAGATGTGGGGGACAAATTCTCATTTCAGAGTAGTTGCATCATCATTGAATGTAAAAGAAGCAACATACAAAAGAAGGAAGAAATAGAGAATAATCCTGGCAATACTCTCAGAGTTCAGATAATGAGGGCGTTGCTGCTGTATTATGCTGCTAATGTACAAAAAGCCCGTGTATATAACATTAGTGTTACTCGTATAAACAAACATAATAAGGAGCTAATAACAGAGTTAACGTTTTCACAGAAAACACAACCGCTTATATTACGGACTGTACCAGCGCATTTTCAGTTTAATATGGCTAATCTGGTTCAGAATGTACTTGGCCCTGATAGCCATGACTATGAGACGATTCTTTCACATTGGCTGGGGGCATGGACAGTCAGTGATAGATATGATATCTTTGCAAGAGTCTGGAGATGTCTGGAACAGTTGAGTGTACAATCCTATCATGGAACTCGTATGCAGGAAAAGGAATTCCTTGAAGCTCTTAGAACCTTTATAAGAGGTCATGCTGGTAATTTGCCTTTATCTTGTAATCATGTTGATGCCATGACATTTGATGAACTAAGAGCTTTCTCATGGAAACTTTTGATTTATAACAATTACAAACGAACGGGCTCGCGAGACAAGTATTTGGAGTATAAGGATCGATTTGTGTTGCCGTATTTTGATGAAAGGGTGGTAAGAGTGTTGCAGGCAACGCTTGTATATAGAGACGGTGAGCTAAACACATATGGATTCTTGAATGATATTAATAATCATCTAAGTACCGCGCTTGCAAACCCTGTGAAACGGAATGAAGACATAGTGGCTATTCTTTGTGGATATTATGCTTATTATACCAGGAATAAAATATTCCACGGAGAATTCTCAGAACGTTCATTTAATATATGCAGATCTAGAGAGGATGATATCATCGATAAGCTAAATGGGTTGATGACAAAGTTGACATTTGAGTTGATTGAGGCTTATCAACATCTGTAGAAAAGAATCCACCTGTATGGACGTAAGAATCATGACAGTGATAAGATGGATCATTAGGGTCGTTGGATAATAAAAGTGCATGACTTGTAAACTATCTGAGCTTCGTCCTTTATGGGGGATATCACTATTTAACAATATAATATGAAATGTTATTTCTGTTCTTTTGATGCTGGTATTGGTGATTGTAACGTTATTCGACTTCTGAAGGATGACGGAATGCAATATTCCATTATGGTGGATTGTGGAAAATACACTTCGAGTATTAAGAACTATGTGTGTGATGTTTTGCATAATCATATTGATTTATTGATAGCTACGCATATCGATGGAGATCATATAATGGGTATGATAACGATGCTTAGAGACCATGAAGACTTGATGATAGATAATATTTGGTATAATAGTTATCGAAGATCAAATGTAGAAGCTCATATTGAATTGAATGAACAACAAAAAAGAATTCTTGAGCAGATAAAAAAGGCACTGCCAACGGAGTTTGATGCTATCAACTATAGAGAAATCAGTGCGCCACAGGGAAAGACGTTAGCTAAGACGATTCTTGAGAATGAAACCCTAAACCGTGTATGGAGGACGGATTATATTACAGAGCAGACTGCTGATTTTGAATTGCCTAATGGTTTTGGGAAAATTGTGTTCTTGGGACCACAGCAGGAGGCTCTCCAGATTGTTGAAAATAAATTTAAGGATGCTTTTGATAAGTACTTTATGCAGGAATGGAATGAAAGCATAAAGTGTGGAGAGGAACTACAAGAACTACTTGTCAGACTGATAGATACATTACCAGCACATATCAGGATGAAATCTATAGGTGCAACAGAAGAATCTATTCATGATGCAGCCTTCGTAAGAAACAAAGCAAAGGATGAAGATGCTGATGACTCGGACACTAATTATTCGTCAATAGCCTTTATGTTAGAATGTAATGGTCATAGGATTGCTATGCTAGGTGATGCTTTTGCAAGTACTATAGAAAAGACTATTGAGGGGAAATATGGGGATAATGTCAAACCTATAGTATGCGATGCAATTAAGGTTTCACATCATGGTAGTAATGGCAATAATAGTAAAACCCTATACAATCTGTTATCATCGCATCATTATTTTATTCCAGGAGGGAAAGGAAGTGATTATCCTACTTGGGGAACATTTGGAAGGATAGTAGAGAGTAATAGGGACGAACAAACCAGACTCGTTGTATTTAGCCATACTTGTGACATGACTGAGCAGATAAATGCATTAAGTAATGATGTTAAAGCGGAATTAGGTGTTGAAACGGCTATAACAGAGCAAGAGTATGAGTTATTTGAATACTAAAATAGCAGAGAATATTGTCGTACCTGTACATTGTGAAACAAAACGGGGTACGGCTTTTTTTGTCAGTCCGACTCAATTGCTGACTGCCCGACATGTGGTAAAGGCTCACTTTCAAAGTGCTGAAACACCCATTTATATCGTTGTTGCTAACAGACAAATTTTATGCCGTGCAGAAGAATTATCTATGCCTGATAATGCTATCGATTTGGCTCTGTTGTCAATTGTAGTTGAGCAGGATTATCAAGCTATGGAGTATTTGACTTTATTGTATGATGAATTTGTCCCCAATCTACCCTTGCGGATATACGGCTATCCAGAGGAGGTTGCTATGGGAATGAATCTGGTTAATCTTGAAGTGAGGAATCGATTGAAAATTGATGGTGGGGTGTGGAATGACCGTGCTTTAGTCCGTGATGATATGCTTCACCTACATCAATATGATGGACTATCGGGCGCTCCAGTGATAAGTAAATCCGGGCGAGTGGTAGGTATAGTGGTTTTACAGATTAATGAAACGCTTAGTTATCTATCTATAGAAAAATCTCAAAATCATCTAGACCGGAAAGGCATAGTATACGATACGGATTGTGCAAATGATGACGTAACCACATTGGGACCGGGAAGAAGCTATCAACAATGTGAGGAAGCTGTGGCAACTATTCACGACCGATATATGCCTAAATTGCATCAGCGTAATGAAGAATTAGAGTCAATATTGGATTATGTAACGAATAAAAAGGCTTCAGATGATAGTGTTCAAAAAGCAGATGCGCTAGCAGAATTCATCTGTAAGTTACCAGAAACGATAAAGGATAAAATAAAAGAGAAACTGAAAATACAGAATATCGATATTGAGTTGTTATCGGGAAACGGCTACAGTTTGCTTCAGCGTTGTTACGACTACATAATGACATTTCCTTTTCAACACGTTAATGAGTGGGTTAAAGTGATGAAAATGAACGATTTAGCTCATCAGTTGAACGATGATGATTTTAGCAGACTGAAAATAATGATGGCAAAGAATCTGTGTCTTATTGGAAAGGCTGGTTCTGGCAAGACACATTGCTTGTGTGAGTATTCCTTGAAGAATCATGATAAAGCGAACATTTATCTGTTCTTTGGTACCAGCTTTAACCTATACGAGACTGCTATTAATCACATTAAGGAAGTAGTGTGTCAGAATCTGTCATTTGAAGAATATAATCAAGGTTTAAGGGTAAAAAATCGTTATGCAGTGGTTGTGATAGATGCATTAAACGAGGGACTAGGATGTAGTTACTGGAACAACCATCTTGGTGCTTTGCGTACTGAGTTGGAGCATCATGACCACTTCCGGCTGATTGTATCTGTGAGAATGCCTTTTGATAAAGAAATTAATGATCTAGCAGAAAGTAACCATTGGCATGTTCACTATATTGATGGCTTTATAGATGTTGAAAAGGCTGTTAATGATTATTTTATGGAGTATAAAATAGATCGTAACTACTTGAGACAGAAGGTTGAAGCGTTTAAGAATCCTCTTTTTTTGAAGATTTTTTGTGAGGCCTTTCATTCCATGTCTGCAAATGAAAGATTGAGAGTGAACAAACAATTGTTGTATAAACGATACGTCACTAAGAAGAATGGGCAGGTGTCGGATTTGGTAAATGAAGATATGGAATTAAATATCGCTGATAAGTATCTTTCGAAATTGGCTCACTATAGTGCTTATTATGGACACTTCAATCCCATTGCAAGAGATAAAGCACGGCAATATGCCAAACGGATGGCCCCCTATAGACTTTGGGAACAAGATCTGATGCATGCTTGTCTGACAGCAAATTTGTTACTAGAAGACCGCTCTAACAAAGGGAATAGTGCCGTTATGTTTGAATACGAGAATCTTGGAGATTATTATAAGGCAGAGGAGTTGCTTAAATCTAAAATGAATACTAGCGAACTTCTGAGTTGGATAGACAATGAGCGGAAGTTTCTTGAAAAAAATCCAGAGGAACCATCCGAGAAATTCAGAACTGCCGTGAAAGCTCTTTTTGACTGCTGGTATCATGAGGGAAAGGATGTCAGTGGAGAACGATTAATTCAAAAAGGGGGCTCTCTATATGAACTTTATTATGATTCGTTGATGGAGGCTGATATTGCTCCCCCACAACTTGTTAAGATGCTTCTAAAGCTTGACCACGACGAGGTAAATCCACTAAAGCTCATTCAGAAATTTGAAGATATGACCTTGGAAGAAACCATGAAGATACATGAGAAACTGAAAGCTTATCAGACTATTGGCAATCGCGACCTGATATGGACCCGCTATGTGAACCAGATGTATGAAATGTATGGAGATGATTATTTTGGCGAGGTTCCTATAGAACAAGACCACACTATAGAAGTGAGTGATGAGGAAAAACTATACTTGATATGTATTACATGGATGTTGTCCTCTTCACATCCCAAATTCCGAGCATTGATAATTAGAAAGATTAGGAAGATACTTTGCATTCATCAAGATCTGATACTCTGGTTGTCAGAACTGTTTGATGGTGTTAATGACCCATATGTAATAGGCGGTTTGTATTGTGCAATATGTGGTGTTATGTTGCCCTCGCGAGATAAAAAACTAGTATCCAGTATCGCCTGGCATATCTTTAATCGATATTATAAATGTGATGAATCTGTTCCTCAGGATTTAATAGTGCGGCAGTGGACTCTGAAAATCATAGAAAGAGCTTATTGTTTGGATAAGACTTGCGATTGTTGGGAACGAATCAAGACTCCATTCGTGGCTCGTCCAATCGATGAAGATGCAATTCCGAATTACTATGATGTCAAAGAACAAAGAGGCTATTTTGGCCTACAGCAAGGATCCATCATGATGCATAACTCCATCTATAGCTTTGAAGACTTTAATCGGTATATTATCGGGACGAATAGCCGTCATTGTAGTAGTGATTTCTTTAGACTTACTGAAGATGGAAAGTATCAGGCCGTATTGCTGAATGATATTATGGCAGAAATGGCATATTATATTATGGCGGTATTTGGATGGAACGATAAACTGGGCTATTTGGATAATGGCAAATACTCACCAGACAGGTCGCATAATGACCAAGAACGTATTGGGAAAAAGTTTCAGTGGTTGGCATATTATAGGGTGTATGCCCGGCTGATGGATACCTGCCGTACATCGAAAGAACAATACTATTACGGTGATGAGGCAAATGAAGAAGATCTGGCAGAAAAACCTTATCCATGGAATACGTCGGAAATATCTCGATTTGATCCTACACTTGACGTGGAATACAAAATGTCACCTGAAGCAGGTTTGTCAGGTATGGAGAAACTACCAATACAAGGAAAAGATGACGATAATTGGATTAAAAATAACGATTACCTGCCTGTGTTCAGATGTTTGGCAAAGCATGAAGATGGCAGCGAATATGTGATGCTGATGGGTTATGATACGGTAAAAGAAGACGGGAAGGAAACGTTTTTGTTTAGTAATGCTTGTTTCGTCAGAAAGGAAGATGAATGTAAATTTACATCATGGGCTAATAAACAGAACTTCTATGGCCGTTGGATGCCTGAAAGAAGGGGGATGATAGAATATTTATGGAATGACTATCCTTGGTCGGATTCTTATAAGTCATCATTTGAACACGAAGCATGGTTGAGACCACATGACTGCCCTTGTGACATGATGCTATCGTATGAAGCACAGTTGCAAGAGGATTGGGAAGGTATTGGCAAAGAAAATGCATATCATAGTACTGTGTATATGCCATGCGAGGAAATAATGAACAAAATGGGCTTATATTGTTCTGATATACGAGGTGTGGTGAAATCTGAAAGTGATGATGCTGTTGCCGCATTGAACACAGGTCATGGTAACTGTATTAACGGACTGTTTATACACCGAAATGTGTTGAATGAGTATCTGAGTAAAACAGGTTATGTGATGTTTTACTATGTGGTTGGTGAGAAGTTTCTTAAATTAGGTGAGATGAATGCCATTATTAAGGATTTGTCGGCAGCTTACCGATATGACAAAGCAGGAGAAGTGGTAGAAATCCAAAAGATGAGGGTTATTGATAGGGAAGAAACGGAAAAACCAAAGAATGGTTCTGATATTATAGATGACGAGGATGTGATAACTCCTATAGCTGATTGGTTGAACTTAGAGAAAGATGCGACGAATAAAGATTCTTTGAATGATGAAAATGACAATTCTTTCCGGAGATTGATGGAATTAAGCTCTCAATGGAATGATGAAGTGGATGATGAAGATGAAGCCTGAAAGGGTAGCGAAGTTTAGAAGTATGTAATCTATGAAACTAGTAGATGTAATACATGCAATAGAGGAAGCAAAGGTTAAGCGTGATTTTATGAATGAACTTACACCTGCGAATAAGCAGATTTTGTCACGCAGGAATGGAACCTTTGAAGCAGTGCTGACGGGTAAGGGCGATGAGAAATGTCTAATTCCTGAAGTCGGTGTGTTGCATTTCTTGTATCGAGGACAGAATGAGGAGGTTGTTCCGTGTATTCCAACACTATACAGAGGAAATCCTAGCGATGCACAAGTATTTCTGCAAAGGATGAGACTTGTGCAGTTTCAGCGTTTACTTAATAGTCATCCTGTAGTTACTAGTTTCTTTAAAAGACATCATTTCTTAGTAAATGAAGAGGGACTAGCTCAACACTATGGACTAAAAACAGAGGTGCTTGACCTGACAAGCAATTTAGATGTAGCTTTGTTTTTCGCAACCTGCAAATATGACAAGAATACAGATACCTACGATTATTACCATGATAAAGGAGAGCATGAAGGGGTGCTGTATGTGTTTGATCCTGTAAGGGATAACGAGCCTACGCCACCACTTCACATCGACAAGTATATGAATGGTAATATTACTCCTATTGGTTTACAAGCATTTCCACGTCCAGGAGCACAGTTCGGATATGCTCTGCATATCGGTAAAGGTGGAAGTACTAAGAGCTGGATGTATAAGTTTACATTTACCTCTGGGGAGTCGAAGCATTATTATGACATGTTTCAGAAAGGTGAATCTCTATGGATAAAGGATAAACTTATAGAAAAGACTAAGCAAATTGTGGGGCAGACAATCTTTTCATATAGTGTTTTCAAGGAGGCTTTCGAAAAATATAGGCCCAAAGGCTATTCGAAAACGAAAATGAAAGCTGCTTTAGCAAATGAAAAGATTATTTTGGTGAAGAAACAGGATGATTGCGTGTTTGATAAGAAGGAACAACAGGAGATTATTGATGACTGGAATACAAATCTTGGTAAGGAGGTAGCTAAGAAAATTGTCCGTAAGTTCTGGTATGAGCATGAAGGTGTAGAGGAACCAAAAGATGGTAAGTGGGGACAGATAAAGGGAATGAAGAATCGTCAAGAGTTTAATACTCTAAAGCATATCTCAGAGTACATGATGATTTTGATGATTTCAGAACCCAATGGCCCGGAAGGTGCCGAATGGAAGAATTATACAAATACACCGAGACCACAGGAAAAGAGCAGGTCAGATGATGGCCAGTGGAAAAAGATACCTGCATCGATGAATTCGGTGTTTGGAAAACCGTATCTGACAGAAGAGGATTGGAGAATATAAGGAAGGAAGAATGAAAGATGAGATTATTGAATTAACACCGCTTGATCAAAAGGTTAATGCGCTGCTGTATAAGGCTGGATACTATCTCCATACTTACAGGGCTATTGACGCACTGAATGTACTTATGGAGGCTCATCGGATGATGGAAGGCCAGAGTGTACATTGGAGAGTAAGAACGGCCGTCCTGAAGAATACAGGTCAGGCATATATCCAATTAGGGCAATATGAGAAAGGGTTGGCGTGCTTTGCCCAGTCATACGACATCATTGAAGATGGTGATAACAAAGCTGCTGAAGCAGGTCATTTGGCCGGATGTTTTCTACGGGATGGAAGATTTGAAGAAGCAATGAAATGGGCAGACAAGGCATTGGAAACTGTTACTGAGAAGGAACTGAAGGCTGGGCCCTATCAGATAAAAGGTGGAATAGCTGCTGCACAGGGTGACTATCCAAAGGCAATAGAACTGTTGAATCAGGCGGCAGCATATGCAGAGGAGGCGCATTGCTTGACAGATTTGGCTATGATCATATCTGACTTAGCAGCTGTCTATAACGAAATGGGCAGAATGGAAATAGCGCTGAGTGAGATGTTTCGTGCCGAACGCTATGCCAAAGAGAGTCGGAATCTGGATTTGATGTTCAGATTTGTGGTACGTCGTGCAAAGATTATGTACAAGATGGGTAAGGATGAAGAGGCCAAGGCCCTCATCATGACCCTTGACGAACAAAAGAACTGAGACTATGCTGAGCCAAGCTGAAATAGATGCCCTGCCTACAATACTGGATGTGGTGGAACAGATATCGAAGATGGAGAATGACATGCTGTTAAGAAATGGTGTGACCATCTTTCCTGGCGATACTTTTCAAGATGAAGGTCGATATGCCTTTGTGTCTGAAACGTGGAACAGGAATGTAGTTCGACTGATGCCTGTATCGCCCACGCCCTATACATATTACCGAGGTCAGAGCAGTTTTTATGAGCAATGCCAGCCTTCTCTTTTCCGTAGGAATGCTCAGGGGAAGTTGCCCAGTGAGGTGGATATTGCCTATAACAGGATAAAGATATGTGAGTTTGAATTGCTGCTTGCTACGCACCCGGTATTCTGTGAACTAAGTCATAACATCAGCGTGAATCCGGTAGCACTGGCTCAGCATTATGGGCTGACTACGGAATATCTTGACATAACGAACAGTAAATGGGTTGCAGCATTCTTTGCCTCTACGAGATATGATTATGATACTGATACGTATCATCCTGTAGGTCGTGATTATGGAGATGGATACGGCGTGATGTATATATCTAAGCCTTATGAGAATGGTGATGCTAATGATGAGTTTTTTGCAAAGAATGTTGTGATAGGATATCAGTACTTTGAACGTCCTACCAAGCAGTCTTCATTCGGATATAAAATGCAGCCTGGTGAGAATTTTAATGAGTCGCCCTATTTTGAGAGGGTGCTTTTCAGACATGATCTGGTGGCATCGCAGATAGTGTTTGATATGTCGTACAAGCAGAGACGATTTATCCCCAAGGATAGTTTATCGAGGTTGGCTAGACAGATTGCTGAGAGCAATGAGGTGACACGGCAAGCACTGGAACGTTGTATACAGATGTGTTATCGGGATAGGGATATGAGTTATCTTGAAAACGTATGTGTAGCAAAAGAGGTGACTATTAGGGAAGATAACAGGCCGGTGGCAGGGTTCAGTCAAGAGGAACTTGCGAAAGACTGGGAAGAGTGGAATAAATTCGGAAGAGCCGATTTGGGATCAAGGATATTGCCAATCAGGGCTATGACGACAATGAAGATAGATGTATAGTTCGCTGAGAGATTTTACTTTTCACCAAGGGTTATAGAAATATTAAACAAATATGATTTGCAACAAGAAAGAGATAGGTGAAAAACCTACGTTGGAGCAGCTGACCATTAGAATATGGCAGAAAAAACTTAATGTCTCTTCCATAAGAATGTATGACTACTATGAAAGAAGAAACTGGAAGAAAAAGAACGGAGACCCTTTGAAGGATCTTGATAGCGCAATTGGGATATTTAACACAATAGATGCGTTTAAAAGAAAGTCTGGCGAGCTGCTGGAGGAAAAACACTTGTTGCAGAATACTGATGAATGGAAAAACTTCACAAAACGTGTTCATCGTATTTATCAGAACAGATGTAAAAAATGTGGATGTAAGGATCATTTAGAAGTTCATCATAAGTTTTACTATTACGCCAAGGGCAAGGTGGAGATACCAGCACGATTGCCCTGGGAATACGACATGGATGAAGTGGAGTCGCTTTGTCGTCGATGTCATGATAAAGAGCAGAAAGTTAAATGCTTTAGTGAACACGAGAAATTCTCTGGCTTTGAATCAAAATCTGATAGATGATGTATGACGCAAGATGAGAGATGGCAGAAAAGATATGATGAGGTTGGTGGCTTTATTGAGGCTAACAAACGGAATCCGTCGAAGTACGCTCCAGAAGAAAAGCTACTTGTTCATTTCCTGAAACGTGGACGGAAGTTGATGAATGCGGGAGAGTTAAAGGAACCGAGGTTGAGGATGTTTAAAGAGTTGTTGGATAATATCGGCGAAACGGTACCATCATAGCGCTTGAACCGGTACCACCGCAGCGCTTGAATCGGTACCATCATAGCACTCCAAACGGTACCAGCGTAGCGCACCTATCGGTACCGCTGTAGCGCACCTATCGGTACCGCTGTAGCGCTCGAATCGGTACCATGCTAGCACTGTAATTGGTACCGTCCGCATCACTGCAAATAAAAGTGCCGAAGATACTCACATTCGAAAAATCTCAAATATAATTTGATGTCATCGAATTTTGTCACGACGCAGCAGATAAAATGAATTTTTCTGCATTTACTGCTCCAAAATTTGGATTTTTACTCATTTATTCGTATCTTTGCCGTCAGTTACTGCTGATTGTGATGCGTTGGACGGCAATCATCTATGAAGTGTGTGGCAATCATATCGTGTTCTGAGTGCGCCCTGCTGGATAGTGGGGTGACCCTGAGGAGTGGGTGGGTGACCTTGTTTTAACTATAGATGGGTAGAATGAACGGAATGTGCGTGATAAGGAGATGTATTTGTAGATGGAAAAATGAGAGCGAAGTGGATGCTGAGAGAAAAGATGAAAAAGTGAAGAGGATTATTGAAGTGTGTAGTGATGAGGCGTATGAGGAGAGGGGATACAGGGCGTTTCATAGTAAAATAATAGAAGAGATATGATTATAAAGAGAAATAACAAGATGCTTCATAGGTTGATTATCACTTGTCATGAGAATGATAAGATGCAGGCTTATGCATTAGAGCAGAAATTAACTGGGACTGTGGATATGAGTCTCGTGAAAGAATTAAATATGCCTAAAGACTATGACTTGTTTTTTAGGAGTTTTACAGTTGCGAGTGATATCGTGGTGGCATTTATGACACATAAAACATACAGTTTTATGAGTAACATATTATCCCAGTATAATGAACTGATAAGAAAACGTGTATTGATATTGTTCCCTGTTGTGATGGGTGATGAAATAGACAAATTTGATTTCTTCACGCCATTACCTTTGATTTCGAGTTCAGGGGACTTTAACGAACTAAGCGATAAGGTGGCAGATGCGATAAAGAACTACCTACATGTTAACCTTGGAGAATTGCAAGTATTTGAATTTGAGAACTTAGTGAAGAGCGTTCTTGTAAATTATGGATTTAAAAATATAGTTCTTACATATTCAGATCACGTTGATTTTGGATATGATATGATGTGCTCATATAGAAGAGGAAGTGATGAGAACAGTGTTAATGAAGACTGGTTAGTGGAGATAAAGTATATTAGTGTTGACCGTTTCACTATCAGGAACATACAGGATCTGATAAATCAAGATAGGGAACATTACCTTGCAAACCATAAAGTAATGTTGGTTACTAATGGTACATTGACCTCGGCCATATGGGATTATTTGATTGAACTAAAGAAGAGGCGAAACCTATCATTATTCATAGTTGACGGTTGGAAACTGAGCAATTTGATAGCACTTAATGATAACCTCGTAAAAGAGTACTTTCCCTATGAGTAAAGAAACAAATTTTGCAAAAGCCTTGGATGACTGCCCTGTGGGAAATGCAGGATGGAAGGAATTTGAAGATATTTGCACGGAAATACTTGAATATCTTTTTATGCCGGCATTGGAAAAACCAATAGAACAGGCACATACCTATTCAGGAGTAAACCGTCGAGACATGGTGTTTCCAAATAGGAATATTGAGGAGGGTAACACACAGGCAGAGAAGAACTGGCATCTTCTATATCGTGAATTAGATGCACGAATGATTTTGTTTGAATACAAGAACTATAATGCAATGGAAATTGGCCACGAGGAAGTGATACAATCAGCCAATTACTTAACGCAACCGATGGGACGACTTGGTGTTATTATAGGAAGCAAACTGCCCAATGAATCAGCACACAGACAGCGAAATACAATTTATACCAACCAACATAAGGTAATATTATTTTTGACGAAAGATCATCTGAAAGAGATGTTGGATATTAAGTTAAGAGGTGAAGAACCTTCAAATCTGATAGTTGACCTTGTGGAATTGTTCTATATTCAGCATGAATAAATAGGTCGAAAGGATATGGACAGAATCTTGGCTATAATTTGAGAGGATGAGAATGGCTGTATGGAAAGTAAGAAGAGAATTTGACGAAGTAAGAGGTTTGAAATCAGACGGAGTAATATGTAGGAATATAAATTAATACAAATATGGAAAAAGTTATACAAGACCAGGAATCTATAGAGTCTTATATCCAACATGTTTTCCAGAGAGGAGAAATGCTTATACAAAACAAATTGTGGGATGGCCTCAATATAGTTAAATATCGAGGTTGGCTTAACAATTTTATAACCATGGAAGAGAGACTATTAGCAGCTCTTCTTATAGACAGACTTATTTATAGGTCTAATGAGCATGTGATGTCTATGCTTATTGACTTATTTACAGTCTGCATACCTAATAGTATGAGATTAAATAATGATCCATACTATCAACAGAATAGAAAGTTGTGGACAAGACTTTGCGAGAGAAGTGATAGACATATTAGACTGGTAAACACAAATGATAAAGACAAGCCATCGCAGAGCAGTGGAGATTTACTAAATACAGTTAATCATCAGATGAACTTGAAACAGGGAAATACCATTTATCTGAATCAGATAGATAGAGAATACAATAAAGGTGTTAATACCTTCATTCTGTTAGATGATATGATTTGCACAGGAGAACAAATGAGAACGACTCTGGATCAAATTAATTTTGAACAATATCCAGATGTGAGGTTTTATATTGCAGTATGTTGTGCATGCGATGAGGGTATAAGCTACATCCATGAGAAATACCCGAAAATACCTATTGTATTTACAGAGAAACTAAAAGTCTCACAGCATTCATTCTTTCAATCTATTGATTTTGGTTCTATCCCTTTTGAGAACATGGAAAAAATGAAAATTTTTTATGAAGAATTTACCAAGGGAAAGGGTTTTAATCCATCATCATTATATGGAAAAGGAAATTTAGCTTTGGTATATGCCTTTGAGAGTAGTACCCCCAATGCAAGCATTCCTATTTTGTATTTCCGAACAGCCAAATTCAACCAATTCTTAAACAAACGAGGTTCATGAGTCAAGAATATGATTTCTCCAAAAACCGAGCAGAAGAGTTCGGTGAGGATTTGTGGAGTTTCTTTATTATTCCTCCATTTTATAATGACTTGGAATTATTCAGGTCAAATAAGCCATTAATAGTAGAAGGCGGAAGGGGTAGTGGGAAAACAATGCTATTGAGATATTTATGCCATAAAACTCAGTTTTCGCCGAAGAGAAAAGAATTCTCTCAGAATGTATTAAATAGAATTGGGATATATTGGAAGATAGACACTCAGTTTACTAAGATGATGAGTAAACGCAAAAAGGAGGAAGAAGAATGGATTCCAATTTTCATAAACTGGGGAGTTCTTGAAATAGCTGAAGGGATAATGGATAGTCTGATCAGTATATCTTCTTCTGAGTACGAAAATATCAATGGTGATATCTTAAGTAAAATAGATTTTACCCCGTTAAGAGATTTTTGTGATGATATACCACTAGATTTCAGTGGCGTGTTTTCATATATAAAATCTAAAAATCGAAAATTCCAACTATATATTAGTAACTTGAAAATAGATTTCCTATGCCTACCTTTCCAATTCCTTAAAGTTATGATCTCATGCATCAAGGAGACTATACCAGAGTTGAAAAACACTGTATATGATATATATATAGATGAGTATGAGAATCTGCTAGACTCTCAGTGTAGGATAATTAATACATGGATAAAGCATAGTGAAATTCCCTTGATTTTTAATATTGCGATGAAAAAAAATGCAATGAGACTCACAGAAACCTTAGGCGAAGAGAGAATAGTTGCAATTAATGATTATCGAAAAGTAGGTCTGGATACTTTAGTCGAAAAACACTTTAGTACATTTGCAACTGAAATGTTTTTATTGAAGTTATACAGAAGAGGCGTTCAAGAGATACCAATAGAAGAAAGTAGGTTGTTTAGTACAAAAGAAGAAGACTTGGCATTCAGAGTGTCTGAAAGTTACGTCAAGGAGATTAAGAATATCATAAAAAAAATATTTCCATCGGTGACAGACAAAAAAGTAGCAGCCTCTATGTTGTGCCAGAATTCTTTTGTTAACCGAATTAAGAAAGAACTAAATGTCTTTTGTGATAATGAAATAATAGATAAAATCTTTTCAGAAGCGAATAAAATACCAGAGGCAATTATTGTTCTTCCATCTATAATGAATAGGAAAAGTGTTGAGAATCGAAAGATACTAGATTATTTCTTTTTATATAGTGAAAGAAATGAAGGGCCATTTAAGAACTGGGTCGACAACAATTTATTTGGCTGTATCTTATTCTATTATGGAGCACTAAACAAAATATGTCCTTTATATTCAGGTTTTGATGCATTTACTACAATGTCGAAAGATAATTTAAGGCATTTCTTAGAATTGTGTCTACAATCGATAACTCTGAAAAATAATAAAATTCAAGTTGTGTCCCCTCAAGACCAAGCATTAGCAGTAAGATCTGTTAGTGAGAATATGTTTGGTGAAATCAAATCATTAGGAAATAGGGGTAATGAACTTTCTGTATTTGCAATGAGACTTGGAACATTCTTTGAAGAAGCAAGGAAAAGAATACAGCAAAGTGAGCCAGAGCAAAACCATTTTAATATAAAAGATAATCTTTCTGATAAAACAAGAGAGCTTATTTATGAATTGGTGAAGTGGTCTGTCTTGTATGAATTTAAACTAACGAAACAAAAGAATCTTGAGTCAGGCATGGAATATATGCTAAATCCAATTTATTCTTCATATTTTACTATCAGTTATCGTAAAATAAGACGAATTGATATTTCAAATGAAGAATTTGAGAATATAGCTTTTGGGAAAGTTGAGGATTTCAAGAAACTTTTAAGAATAAGATTCCCTGAGAAGAAAAATGAACCAAGTTTTTTCAAAGATTGATATAGAGTCCATGTATGCAGCTGACACAAATGGCATTACTTTTAATGAGAGTTTGAAGTATGCTATTGTAGGTAGTGATGTTGATGATAGATGTAGAGTTGCATTACGTTACCTGGAGCAGAGATATAAAATCATAAGAATATCATATGATTCCGATAATTTTATTGTATTATTCGATGATAAAGAAATAGATGCTAATGATTTTCCTGATTTTATTGGAAAAATGGATTTCGGAGATGGTGAGGTCCTTATAGATACAACAACTGTTAATGTTCCAGAACTACTTCTTCTGATCGGTGCATTCTACGAAAATAATATTAGGCATTATTCTGCCCTATATTTAGAACCGAGTGATTATTCCCATCTTCAGAAAAATGAGATGGGAAGTGACCGCAAATTCGAATTGTCAAAACGATATGAGGGTTATAAAGGCATCCCTGGCTATGTTTTGAAATTGGACATAGGAGATTCGGTGGCATTCTTTTGTGGATACGAACCAGAAAGGATTCAGAACGCATTTGAATTTGGTAGTATAAGTAGCAGTTATGCTTATTTGTTATTCGGAATGCCGCCATATAATGCAGGTTGGGATATGAATTCATATGAAAACCATATTAAGTTTATTGATACGCAGTCCATTAAAAATATCTCATTCTGTGGAGCAACAAATCCTTTGGCTGTGATTAAGAAACTTGATGAAATGTATGCATCAATTAGTGATGATGACAAACTTTTCATAGCACCTCTTGGTACTAAACCTATGAGTCTGGGAGCATGCCTGTTTGTCGTTGTTAGTAGTGATAGGGAAAGAGTGGCACTACTATTTGATCATCCAGTAAAGAAACCCGAGCGGACCAAAGATTTTGGTAATTGGCATCTTTATAATATTAATATATTATGATTGTTTCCCACTCTCAGTATTATACGTCTGAGGATATTGCGTCGCTATTGGTGAGGTGGATTCCTAAAGGTGACACTAGATCTGTTTTGGATTTGGGTGCAGGCGAGGGAGCTTTAACAAGGGCTGCAAAGAAGAAATGGGATAAGGCATTTATTCGTGTTGCAGATATAGACGAAGGAAATTGCCAGCGACTCATAGAACAAGGCTTTGATACGAGAAATATTGATTGTAATGTATCTGGACTTGACAAATTACTAGGAATTGAGTATTCAAGTATAGATGTTGGTGTCTGTAATCCCCCTTACGAAACTATTGAAAATGAGGAGTTCATAATAGAATTGATGGATCGAGCCAAATTGCGGATGAATCGTAAAGAGAAATTCTCTACTAGCGATTTGGTGTTTCTGGCTTATAACCTGCTTTTTCTTAAACCTCATGGGGTGCTTGGAATAATAGTCCCATACAGCATTATGACGGGTAGGAATTATAGTGAGCTAAGGCAGAGCCTACTTGAGAATTATTATGTCGAAAGGGCAATCGAATTACCTGAAAATAGTTTTTCTTATACAGAAGCAAAGACTGGTATACTTATCATAAGGAAGGAAAAGAACGAAGGTAGGAAAACGAAACTTAATACAGTAATAGAAAATTATAAATTGTCTGAACCTCTTATTGTGTCATCTTCTCAATTGGCTCTTCGTTTTGATTATTCGTATCATCAATGGAAGAGAACCCAAAGCAAAAAAAAATGTAGGAATAATAACGAAATAACCGTCAAGAGAGGCAGATATACTCATGATGATTTGAAGCTAAAAGATATACCATATTTTCATACGACCTGCTATAATAAGAATGATATTGATTGGCATTATCCGTATAATGATTCTGAAAAGAGTGTTATTAAACAAGGTTGCTTTTTGATAGCAAGGGTTGGTAAGAGATGTGTAGGCAAGGTGAAATACATCGAAGAGGGACATATTCAAGTGAGCGACTGTATTTATGGTGTTTCGGTGCCTAAGAGCTATATTGAGCAGTTTAAATCATTCTTCCATAGCCAAGAGTACTGGGATTTTATTAAGATTGCATCAAGAGGTGTCTGTTCACTATATTTATGCAAAGGGGATTTAGAAATGATGCTTTTAAGGAAACTTGATGAATTTAAATATTAATGCCGATTTTCGAACGCCATCTTGGCAAAAGCAGAGTCGTTAAGATTTCTAACCTCGAGGTTGTTATGACCCTAGAGATCCAGAAATTCCTCGAATGCATCTTTGCATTCGAGGAATAATACTCTTTATTTGACACTGCTGCCAATAAAGGAGAAAGATGTGCTTAGGGTGATTGTTGGGTATCATAAAGATTATGTTGGTGTTAAGCAAATGGCTTTTTATGAAAAGACGGTGAAATCACCAAAACCAGATACTTTTGTGCAGTTAATTTTCAGATTGAAGAATTGGTGCTGTAGTCCTTCAGTGGTTAAGGATATGATTTTTTTTCACTGAATATGAGATACGGAGGAATGAGATAATATTGAATGGTGGGGTGTTGAGGATAATGGAGTTGTAAAATAGGATAATATGGGTAATATAATTCCACCAATCAAGGCAGAAATAAACTATCTCGATAGGAATGAGAGGGAAATCTATTGTGTAGGAAACTGGATCCAGGTTCGTATTGATGGTAAAATGATTCCGGTCAGAATCGTTGCTATTAGGCATGATGGGATTACCGTAAGTAATAATCAGGACATCAATTATACCGTCCTGCATTCAGATAAGATTCTGGAGAACTTGTATTCTTTATTATCTTCGGGAAAGGAGATGTATAGTTCCAAGCCTGCGCTATGCGTTCAATATGCCGCCCTACTTATGGAAGTTGATTATGCTATTGTTCGCCTTAATATCGACAAGAACATCCTCAAGGATATGAGGATGAATCAATGGCCTACTGATTATAATGTTTGGGCGAAGAAAATTAAGGAGGCAGGAAAGAATTGGGGATATAAGGATTATAAGGCGAATGAAGATGCCTGTTATTTTTATCCAGGTTTTGATTATAAGCAATTCTGTGAGAATCACGAACAGTATTGGGAAGCTCTGCATGATAAGCTAGATGCTCTAGTGAAGATATTGGAGAAGATGGGCGCATATGTAAAAAGAGGTCTTCAAATTGAACAGGCAGAAGCAAAGGCGATAGAGAATCATGTGGAAGATAAAGAGCCAAGTGTCTATATCTCGTATTCGTGGTCAATGATGGACGCGGCGGACGAAATATGCAAAGCATTAGAAAGAGACGGAGTTTTTTATCGACGCGATGTGAAAGATTGCGGTTATAGGCAGAATATTAAGCAATTTGAGCGGGAGATTGGTAATGGCACAAAGGTGTTGGCGATTATTAATGATAGCTATCTTAGGTCGATTAATTGCATGTATGAACTTGCATTTGTATTTCAATAATGGTGATATAGAACATAGACTATATCCTGTAGTGAATATGACCGGGAAACGCGATGCTAAGTTCTTCAAAGAGCTTTATGATTATTGGAATGCTGAGTATTTAAGCAAGAGGCAGGTTTTGAATGAACTGTCTTCCGGTACAAGCCTTCAAGCAATCGACGAACTCGGGTATTGTGATGTTATAGTCAGGGAATTGCCTAAGATTACCAGTTATCTGTCGAATATAAATACGCTTACGTATGAACAGTTGGCGGAGAATGGATTTGGGAGGGTAGTGGATGAGATGAAAGGAAGGTAGGTAAGATGGTACTGATAGGTGCGCTACGTTAGTACCGAATTGTCGATATTATGGTAATAACGCTAATTGGGTGATGCTAATTGGCGTTATTTTGTTTAAAAGCTTGGTAGATTCAAGAAAAGTAATTAACTTTGGGGCGGTAAATATGTGAGTTATATGGAATATGTTACAGGTATAGGGATCTGGTATCCTACAGAAATAAAGACTATTGAGAAGAAGACAGACAATTTGCAGCCTGTCAATGAAGCAATTGGAAAGGCTGCAGGAGTGAAATATGGAGATGTAATAAGGTAATGGTATGTGGAATGACTATAAACGACCTTTAGGATGGGCAGCAGCCTATGTAGGTGTTATAATTGTTTTTGCAATTATCTACCTTTTTGTTAATGACAGATGGGGAGGATGTGAACCAATGAATGGGTTCGTTGATTCCTTCTACTTCAGCGTGGTAACAATAACGACATTGGGGTTTGGAGATACATATCCTGTGTCTGGATCGCATGTGAGAATCTTAGTGTCGATAGAGGCAATACTTGGCATCTTGATTCTTGGTTTCTTCCTAAATGATATTGCTTTAAGCCAAAGCAAACTGCTTGATAAGAGAAATAAAGAGAAAGAGGATGAGGAAAAAGCCGAGAACGCATTGAATAAGTTGATGATTTATCGACAGATTCTTAAGCCTGTATTTGATAGATACCTTTTAGGTATATATATGTTGATAACGCCATTCAAAGATAGAATTAATTTTACTATTCCTGAAGGTGTTATCAATCATGTATTTAACTTTCAATTCAATAATATGAGTGATCTTTATAGCCAAACTTTTTTAATGAGTAGTGATTTTTACGAACCAGCTATAAATGCACATTTTAGGAATCAGGATATTTTGTTCAATGAACTTCGCAGTTTTATTACAAGTGTGGATTTAGGCTATTGGCCCGAGTTGGAAGAGAGAATTTATCATTTCATTTTGTTACATCATCAGTTCCAATTTCAAGATGTTATCATCAATAACGGAAAAAGAACAGACAATGGTAAAAAGCTAAAAGATGATATAAGGAAAGCAATTGCATATTATGACGGTGATTTAAATTCCTCCTCTGGGGATTTTCTGTCTCCTTATGTCGCATTGTATAACTATATCCAAGATAATGCCGTAAATATTCAGCATATCTATAAGTTGATGGAGAAGGCTGTAAAAGAGCCCCATAAGAATAAATAATGAATTAAATTTTAATTGTGTATTTGAGGCACTACCTCACTTTTGTTGGTTACTAATAAAATTCAATATGTTTACATTAATCCAATTACCGTATGCGATGGAGGCACTGGAGCCTGTGATTAGTGCTGAGACGATCTCGTTCCATCATGGCAAGCATTTACAGGTGTATGTTGACAACCTCAATAAGCTGCTCCCTGGAAGCGGTTTTGAGGGATTGTCTCTCGTGGATATCGTTCGGCAGGCTCCTGCAGGGGCCATCTTTAACAATGCCGGGCAGATCCTGAATCACGAGATGTATTTTACCCAGTTTAAGCCGGCAGAAGATGTCACAGAAGGACCTGATTCCCGACCAGAGGTCGCCTACCCGTTGCCTTTCCCCTGTGTGAGGTCGCAGATTGAGAAGCAATGGGGGAGTTTTGAGGCTTTTAAGACAGAATTCGAAACCAAAGGCGTAGGGCTCTTTGGTTCTGGATGGGTGTGGTTGTCGGCGGATGCTGATGGCTCATTGGTTATTACCCAGGAGCAGGGGGCATCTAACCCCATGGTGAAGGGCTTGAAGCCGCTGCTGACCTTTGATGTCTGGGAGCATGCCTATTATCTGGATTACCAGAATCGACGGGCTGCGCATCTGTCTGCGTTGTGGCGAATTGTTGATTGGAAGATTGTTGAAGAGAGATTTGGTTAAAGTAAACAGAACCATCAAAGAACCTGTTTGAGAGTTTTATATTATGACGCAGGACGAGCGTTGGATTATTCGATACCAAGAGGTGTTTACGTTTATTGATCGTGAACACCGGAATCCGTCGAAGCATAGGATAGAGGAGCATGATATGCTGAATTGGGTGAAGGCTAATAGGAAGGTGATGAATGCGGGGAATCTCAAGCCCAATAGGGTTGAGATGTTTAATGAACTATTGGCACTGATAGAACAATATAAGAGGGTGAATCAGTATCAGTAATTATTGTTCATTTTCTCGCA